>Ga0078972_1008740_pt1 | contig 20799 bp, 21 predicted proteins | sample YelNatPaOPGAMG01_FD_67568 | JGI IMG/M metagenome (GOLD analysis project Ga0078972, IMG submission 67568) | Hot spring thermophilic microbial communities from Obsidian Pool, Yellowstone National Park, USA - OP-RAMG-01 (SPADES assembly) (version 2) | ecosystem: Environmental > Aquatic > Thermal...
GCTTGCGCACAAGGTAGGGGTGCGCTGCGTCGGCAGGCTTGGCCCGGCTCCAGATGGCGGCGGCGCGCTGCGCGGCTTGCGCGTGTTCGGCATCGCGCTGGCGCTGGGCTTCGGCCTTGGCTTCCTCGATTGCCGCATGCAGCGCGGCGCGCTCAGTTCGGCTCAGGGGCCGCTTGCCGCGCGCCGTCCAAGTGACGGTTATGCCAGTCTTCCAACTCCCGGCGGCTCCGTGGTCGGCATGCAGCACGGCCCAGCCGTTGCGACTGCCGCGCCGGTCGCCTTCGACCTCGAACCGGCGCAGCCGCCCGTCCGGGACGATGCAGCCGGGGTCGACGGGGCGGATGCCCGCCTCAAGCAGCGCGGCCAGCAGCCCGGCGGCGGGGTCGACGGGAATCACCGGGTTGTGCGCGTCCCTCGCCTTGCGACGATATGTCGTTGCGGTGGCCATGGTCAGCCCTCCGCTGTCAGGCGCTCAACGGCAGCGGCAACATCGGCTTCGCGCCAGACGCTGCGGCGTCCAATCTTCAAAGGGCGGGGGAATTTCCCGTTTCGGATCAGCTCGTAAAGCGCGCTTTTCCCGATCGGGAGAAGTCCGCGCTTTTTGCTGCTCCGGATGATGTCGCTCAGGTCGAGCATGCGAACAGGGGTGTTGCCAGTCATAGGGCAGTTCCTTTCAGGTTGTGCCCCTGCTGCCAACCTGCTGCATAATGCAGCTGCGGCGAAAGCCGCTTCACTTCAAGGCAAGGCAACCGGGGCGTGGCTCCGGGCATCGGCCCATAGTTGCAGCTATGGGCCGATGTTTTTTCAGCGTACCGGTCGGGTTGCGAGAAAGGAAGCGCTTCCGGATATTTTGTTTGGCGTGCAACCCGAGGGAACGAAAAATGTTGCTTTCAGATAGATGTCTGCACACAAAACCAATCGCCAAGGTGTCGCGAATTTGCCACAGTGCATCGGCGATTTTTCCCGGCGGCCGCGGCCGAGCGTTTTTCTGACCGCGATGCGCGCCCCAACGGATCCCTCCCATCGACTGGTACAGGCTTTGGGGGCAGGTCAACCAACCCGAGGACTCTAGATCGAAGTGCTACGAAATCTGGGGGCAGCGCACTGGATTTCGCGATGGCTCGAAACGATTGCGGCAAAGCGTATGAGCGTGCACGAGTGGAGCACGATCGAAAGGACGGCGGACGGTGCGCACCCAGTCCACGGCTTCCCTCGGTCTCGGTTCCGCCGCTCATGCATACTGTTCCCTGGCCGCTATTGGCCCGCCGCAACCGAACGAGGAGACCCGACCGATGAGCCTGCAGACCAAATACCTGCTGGACGAGAGCCAGCTGCCGCGCTACTGGTACAACATCCAGGCCGATCTGCCCAAGGCCCTGCCGCCCGTGCTGCACCCGGGCACGATGCAGCCCGTGGGGCCGGACGACCTTGCGCCGCTGTTTCCGATGGAGCTGATCCTGCAGGAAGTCAGCACCGAGCGCGAAATCGAAATCCCCGAGCCCGTGCGCGACATCTACCGCCTGTGGCGGCCCAGTCCCCTGTACCGCGCGCACCGGCTGGAGCAAGCGCTGGGCACGCCGGCGAAGATCTTCTACAAGTACGAAGGTGTCAGCCCCGCGGGCAGCCACAAGCCCAACACCGCCGTGCCGCAGGCCTTCTACAACGCCCAGGCCGGCACCAAGCGCCTGACCACCGAAACCGGGGCGGGGCAGTGGGGCACCTCGTTGTCGTTTGCCGGGCAGATCTTCGGGCTGGAAGTGCTGGTGTTCCAGGTGCGGGTGTCCTACGACCAGAAGCCGTACCGCCGCGCCGTCATGGAAACCTATGGCGCGCGCTGCCTGCCGTCGCCCTCGACCGAAACCCAGTACGGCCGCAGCGTGCTCGCGCAGCGGCCCGATCACCCCGGCAGCCTGGGCAGTGCGATTTCCGAAGCGGTGGAACTGGCCCTGCAGCGCGAAGACACCAAATACGCCCTCGGCTCGGTGCTCAACCACGTGCTGCTGCACCAGACCATCATCGGCTTGGAAGCGATGGAGCAATTGCAGATGGCCGACACCTGGCCCGACGTGGTCGTGGGCTGCACCGGCGGCGGCAGCAACTTTGCCGGCATCGCCTTCCCGTTCATCGGCCACGGCCTGCGCGGCGGCCCCAAGCCGCGCATCGCTGCAGTGGAGCCGGCCGCCTGCCCGTCGCTCACGCGCGGCAAGTACGCCTACGACTATGGCGATACCGCGCACATGACCCCGCTGGCCAAGATGCACACCCTGGGCAGCACCTTCACCCCGCCGGGCTTCCACGCCGGGGGTCTGCGCTACCACGGCATGGCCCCGCTGGTGTCGCACTTGAAGGAACTCGGCCTGCTCGAAGCCACCGCCTATACCCAGGGCCAGTGCTTCGAGGCGGGCGTGCAGTTCGCACGCGCCGAGGGCATCGTCCCCGCGCCGGAAGCCAACCATGCGGTCAAGGGTGCCATCGAGGAAGCACTGCGCTGCAAGCGCGAAGGTAAAAGCGAGACCATTCTGTTCAACCTCTGCGGCCACGGTCACTTTGACATGGCGGCTTACCAGAAGTACTTCGCCGGCGAACTCAAGGACGAGGCCTACGACGAAAAGGAATTGGCCATGGCGCTGGCTGGATTGCCCAGCGTCGCGGAGCCGTGTTAAGGCAACGCTGAACAAGCGACCGATTTCAGCGATACGCCCCGAGGTGGTTGCGCAATGCGGCAGGCGGAGGCCGAAACAGGTGGATTTCGGGCCGTATCGTGGCCATTTCGGCCTCGCTTGCGCGCTTTGCGCGCAGCGTGGGCGCACTCATGCCATGAGGCGCTTGCGCGCCAGGTAGATGTTGGCCAAGCCCAGCACCACGAACGAGCGCGTGGCGTTTTTCTCCAGGCCGCGGTAGCGCACTTTCGTGAAGCCCCACAGCCGCTTGACCACGGCGAAGACGTGCTCCACGCGGGCCCGCACCTTGGACTTGTTGCGGTTCTTTGCGCGCTGCACTTCGTCGATCTGGCCGCCCCTGCGCACGCGCTGATTGGTGAAGTCCTTGGCTCGCGGCGCCTTCGACTCGATCAGTTCCTTTTGGCTGGCGTAGGCGCTGTCACCGTACACGCGCTGTTCGTTGCCATGCAGCAGATCAGGCAGCGGGTGCTTGTCGTGCACGTTGGCTGCCGTGACCACCGCGCTGTGTGCCAGCCCCGTGCGGCTGTCCACCCCGATGTGCATCTTCATGCCAAAGTGCCACTGCTGGCCCTTGCGCGTCTGGTGCATCTCGGGGTCGCGCGCCTTGTGCGCGTTCTTCGTCGAGCTCGGTGCGCTAATGAGGGTGGCGTCCACGATCGTGCCCGTGCCGACCTTCAGCCCTCGCTGCTGCAACACCTGGCCCACCGTGGCAAACAGCTGCTTGCCCAATTCGTTCTTCTCGAGCAGACGACGGAACTTCAGCAGCGTCGTGCCATCGGGCACCCGCTCGCGGCCCAGGTCAATGCCCACAAACCGGCGCAGCGCCGTGCTGTCGAGCAGCGCCTCCTCGCAGGCTTCATCGGCCAGGTTGAACCAGTGCTGCACGAAGTCCATGCGCACCATGCGCTCCAACCCCACCGGCGGGCGCCCATTGCCGCGTTTGGGGTAGTGCGCCTCGATCACCCCACACAGCTCCTGCCACGGCACGATCTGCTCCATCGTCGCCAGAAACACGTCGCGCTTGGTCGGGCGCCGAAATCGTTCAAATCCAGCACCTTCATCGGCTGCCATCGCGAGAGTTTGTTGCTTCATAACACCCCAACGTCCCAGCCCGTGTACTGGTGGACTTGTTCAGCGTTGCCTTAACGTGAGTTGCACTGATGTCTCGGCAGGCGCTTTGGCTCGCCGAGGCTCCGACGGGGCGCGGTGCACACATCACTGGGGGGGCCGGAAGACGCCGCCAGACGCGCGGCGCAAAGAGAGGCTGGACGTACGGCGGTGTCGATCGAGACGGTCGTGGCGTCTCTTCGTAGTAACGCTATGAGTGCGAATGATCATCGCCAGCCTTCATCGGGCCGACCAGCTTACCGTCCCAAATCCTTTGCACTGATGCCGGCGATGCCCCAGTTCTCCTTTGGGATCTCGTGGATCCAGACGCGTATGGATTCCTTTGGCGCATTGGTGGCCTCGTGTAGAGCCTGCGTTACTTTCTCGATGACGGCTTTTTTCTGCTCCGGGGTGCGGCCCTCGAGCATGTAGATCTGGGCGAATGGCATGGTGAGCGTCCTCGACGGATGGGAGTTCAGACGAAGCGCAGGCCGACTTGGCCCATGCCCTGCACGCGCAGGCTGACGTGGTCGCCGGGCGCGACGGCCACCGCCTCGGTGACGCCGCCCGACAGGATCAGGCTGCCGGCCGGGATGCTGCGGCCGCGCCGGCCCAGGTGGTTGGCCAGCGCCGCCACGGCCGCGGCTGGGTGCCCGAGCACGGCGGCACCCGCGCCGAGAGCCAACGGCTGGCCGTTCTTTTCCAGCACCACGCCGCAGGTGCGTAGGTCCACCTCGTCTACCGGGCAGGCGCGCCCGCCGACGACGAAGCGCGCCGCCGACGTGTTGTCGGCGATCACGCTCTTGAGGTCGAACTTGAAGTCGCGGTAGCGGCTGTCGATGACTTCGATGCCGGGCAGCACGAAGTCGGTCGCGGCCAGCACCGCGCCGACGTGGCAGCCGGGGCCGCGCAGCTCGTGCTTGAGCACGAAGGCGATTTCCGGCTCCACTTTCGGGTGGATCAGCCCCGCGCAGGGGACGCTGGCGCCATCGTCCAGTGCAAACTCGTCCACCAGGAAGCCGAACACCGGCTCGTCCACGCCCATCTGGCGCATCTTGGCGTGCGAGGTCAGGCCGCACTTGAGGCCGACCACGCGCGCGCCGCGCGCCAGCTTGCGCTGCAGGATGCGGTCCTGCACCGCGTAGGCGTCCTCCCAGTCCATGCCCGGGTGGTCGTCGGTGATCTTGGTCGTGTCGCGCGCCTGCAGCTGGCAGTTTTCCAGATGCGCGGCCAGGCGGTCGAGCGTGGCGTCGTCCAGGGTCATGCTCCGGCTCCCCTCGTCAAGCCGCCACGGCGCTGCGCGCCGGCAGCAGACCGCGGGCCCGCGCCATGCTCAGCGCGGTGTCCTCGATCATGTCCTCCTGCCCGCCGACCATGCCGCGCCGTCCCAGCTCGACCAGGAGGTCGCGCGCCGGCACGCCGTATTTGGCCTCGGCGCGCTTGGCAAACAGCAGGAAGCTGCCGTAGACGCCCGCGTAGCCCAGCGTGAGCGCGTCGCGGTCGATGCGGATCGGAAAGTCCATCATCGGCACCACCAGATCCTCGGCCACGTCCTGGATCTTCCAGACGTCCACGCCGGTGTGCACGCCCATGCGGTCCAGCACCGCCACCAGCACCTCCATCGGCGTGTTGCCGGCGCCCGCCCCCAGCCCGGCGCTGGCCGCGTCGATGCGGTTGGCGCCGGCCTCGATGGCGGCGATGCTGTTGGCCACGCCCATCGCCAGATTGTGGTGACCATGGAAGCCGAGCTCGGTCTCGGGCTTGAGCGCCGCACGCACGGTGCCGACGCGCGCCTTAACGTCGTCAGGCAGCATGTGGCCGGCCGAGTCGGTGACGTAGATGCAGTTGGCGCCGTAGCTCTCCATCTGCTGGGCCTCCTTGACCAGCCGCTCGGGGCTGGCCATGTGTGCCATCATCAGGAAGCCCACCGTGTCCATGCCCAGTTGGCGGGCCAGCTTGATGTGCTGCTCGGCCACGTCGCTTTCGGTGCAGTGCGTGGCCACGCGGATGGTGTGCACGCCGATCTCGTGCGCCATGCGCAGGTGATCCACAGTGCCGATGCCGGGGAGCAGCAGCGCCGATATCTTGGCGCGCTTCATCAGCGGCACGACGGCACGCAGATACTCTTCATCGCTGTGACGTGGAAAACCGTAGTTGACTGACGCGCCGCCCAGCCCGTCGCCGTGAGTAACTTCGATCAGCGGCATGCCCGCTTCGTCAAGGGCCTGAGCAATCGTGGTCATCTGTTCCAGCGTGATCTGATGACGCTTGGGGTGCATCCCGTCGCGCAGACTCATCTCGTGCAGGGTGACGTTCCGCCCTTCCAGTGCGCTCTTCATGGTGATCTCCTTTCGTGAGATTGTTTTGGTTAGGCGGTGGCTTCCGCACGCACGGGCTGCAGCGTCAGCGTGCCGGCCAGAATTTCCTCGGCGAACATCTCAGCGGTACGGCAGGCCGCGGCGGTCATGATGTCGAGGTTACCGGCGTACTTGGGCAGGTAGTCACCCAAGCCCTCAACTTCCAGATAGATTGAGATGCGGTCGCCGTCGATGACTGGGCCGTTGACGAGCCGGTATCCCGGCACATATTTCTGTACCTCGGCAATCATCCGATGCACCGACTCTTCGATCTCCGCCGCGCGCGGCGTACCGTCAACCAAGCAATGCACGGTGTCGCGCATGATGATGGGTGGATCGGCCGGGTTGATGATGATGATGGCCTTGCCTTGGCGCGCCCCGCCGACCTTGGCCACGGCGCCGGCAGTCGTGCGGGTGAACTCGTCGATGTTCTTGCGCGTACCCGGCCCGGCGGAGCGGCTGGAGACGGTGGCGATGATCTCGGCGTAGCGCACCGGTTGCACGCGGCTGACGGCGTAAACCATCGGGATCGTGGCCTGTCCGCCGCACGTCACCATGTTGACGTTCATCTCGCGTTTGCCGATGTGCTCTTTCAGGTTGACCGGCGGCACGCAATAGGGGCCGATCGCTGCCGGAGTCAGATCGATCATCATGGCGCCCTCGGCGTTGACCTTGCGCGAGTTCTCGGCGTGCGCGTAGGCGCTGGTGGCGTCGAACACGACCTGAATGCCATCGCTGCGGATGTGCGGCACCAGTCCATCGACGCCCTCAGCCGTTGTCCTCAGACCCGACTCGCGCGCCTTTTTCAAGCCATCACTCTCCGGATCGATACCCACCATCCATACCGGTTCAAGCACCGGGCTGCGCTGCAATTTGGCGAGCAAGTCGGTACCGATGTTGCCGGGACCGATCAGGGCGCATTTCACTTTACGAGTCATCGCGGTTCTCCTGCATGTTCAAAACAAAGAGCGTTAAAGCATTGAAGGGGGTGATGGCGGTCCTGCGGCTTCGACCGGGCTGATGAGCCCGCTCCATATTCGTCAGGGATGCCGACTGGGGTTCGCGTCAGGGAAACGTCTTGTGCACGCGCATCATGGAAGGTGAGGTCATCATGTGAACCGCACCGAGCAGCCGCCGATGCCGCCGATCGCCACGCGCAGAGCGTCGCCCCGCTGAACCGGCACCATGGCACCGAGTGCCCCGGACAGAATCACCTCGCCGGCTCGCAGCGTCACACCCATGCGCCCCAGCGTGTTGGCCAGCCACGCCACTGCGGTCAGCGGCGAGCCCAGTGTTGCCGCCCCGGCGCCGGTGACGGTGATTTCGCCGTTTTTCTCCAGCACCATGCCGCAGGTGGCCAGGTCGACCTTCCGCGGATCCATCAGCCGGTCACCCAGGACGAACACGCCGCAACTGGCGTTGTCGGCAACCGTGTCCTGAATGCGGATCTTCCAGTCGCGAATGCGGCTGTCGACGATTTCGAAGCAGGCCATGACGCCTTCGGTGGCTGCCAGCACGTCGGCCGCCGTGACACCGGGACCCTGCAGATCGCGCTTGAGCACGAAAGCGATCTCGCCCTCGGCCTTGGGCTGGATCAGCCGGGCAGCGGGTATGGCCTCGCCTTCGTTGTAGACCATTGCGTCGGTGAGCATGCCAAAGTCGGGCTGATGCACGCCCAGCATGTTCATGACGGCTTGGCTGGTGACGCCGATCTTCTTGCCGATGATGCGTTCACCCGCGTCCAGACGCCGCGCGTTGAGGCGTTGCTGGACGGCATAGGCATCAGCCACGTCGATGTCAATGTGGCGGCTGGTCAGCGGCTCGACGACACGGCACTGCATCAGTGCCTCGTAGAGCTCATCGCCGAGAGCGTTGATGGTTTCTGGATTCATGTCGTCAGCGGCTCCATGCGGGGTTCATCAGGGTCCAGCGGTCGCGGTTCGTCGGGAGCACCCTCTGCCAGAAAATCACTCACCAGGCGTGCGAAACGCTCGGCGTGCTCAATCTGGGTCCAATGGCCACACCGACCAAAGACATGCAGCTGACTGCGGTGGATCCAACGCACCAGCGTCAGCGCGTTCGACAACGGGATGACCCGATCTTCGCGCCCATGCACGATCAGCGCTTCGTGCGGCAGCGCACGGATCGCCGCCTCCGGGCTGGCCATCGCGTCCACCCAGCGCTGACGGGGGGCTGGAAACATCGCGGCGTACGCTTCCTGCACGCCCGGTCGCCGGCTTGCGCGGTAGCGCAGCTCGGCCAGCTCGTCGTTGACCAGCCGCCGGTCGTAAGCAAACAAGTCCATCAGCTGGCGCATTGCTTTCACCGAGGGCTCGTAGCCCCAGACCGCGTCCAGGGCTGGCGTGAGGGTGAACGGCACGCCGACTGCACCCATCAGCACCAGACGGCGCACTCGCGTGGGATGGCGGATGGCCAGGGCCAGGGCCAGCGCGCCACCAAAGGAGTTACCCACCACGTCGGCCTGGGTGATCCCAAGCGCATCGAGGAAGCCCAGTGCATGCTGTACCCAGGTCTCCATGCCGTAGGTGATGTGGTCTGGCCTCTCGGTGTAACCAAAGCCGACCATGTCGGGGGCGAGCACGCGTGCGCGTGCGGCTAGCCGCGGCAACGTCAATCGCCAGTTGGCCCAGGCGCTGACTCCGGGGCCAGAGCCGTGGATCAGCATCACGGGGAACCCCTGGCCGACGTCGTGGAAGTTGGTGCGGATGCCTGCGGCGTCGATGCTGCGACCGAGCTCAGGGTTGGCGGGAGCGGTGTCCATGTTCATAGCTTGATGCAGACGTTTTTGAGTTCGGTGTAGAACTCAAGTGAATGCACGCCACCTTCACGACCGATACCGGACTGCTTGGCGCCGCCGAACGGTGTGCGCAGGTCGCGCAGGAACCAGCTGTTGACCCAGCTCAGGCCTACCTCCATGCGCTGCGCCACGCGGTGCGCGCGGCTGACGTCACGCGTCCAGATGGCGCAGGCCAGTCCGTAATCGTTGTCGTTGGCCTTGGCCAGAACCTCCTCCTCGGTGTCGAAGGGGGCGATATGGCAACATGGACCAAAGATCTCTTCCTTTATCACCCGAGCGGATTCGGGCAGACCGGTCCAGATCGTTGGCTGGATCCATGAGCCGTCAGCCAGTTCGCCGGGCATCGAGGGGACACCGCCACCGGTGATGACGGTGGCACCCTCCTGGACTGCCAGCTGGTAATACGACAGGACTTTGGTTTGGTGTTCGGCGCTGATCAGCGGGCCCATGTTGGTGGTCGGATCCTCCGGCCTGCCCAGCTTCATCCCCTCTGCCCCTCGCTTGAGCGCCTCGACGAAGCGATCGAAAATCGACCGCTCGACGTAGACACGCTCGGTTCCCAAGCACACTTGACCGCAGTTGGCGAACACCGAGCGCATCGTGCCCTCGATAGCAGCGTCGAAGTCACAGTCGGCGAAGACGATAGCGGCATTCTTTCCCCCCATCTCCAGGCTGACCGGCCGCGCGCCCTTGGCTGCTGCTTTCATGATGGCTTCGCCGGTACGTGTCTCGCCGGTGAAGGTGATGGCGTTGACGCCGGGATGGGTGGTGACGAACTCGCCCGCCGAGTCCGGTCCGAAGCCGTGCACCACGTTGTAGACCCCAGGCGGGATACCGGCCTCGTTCATCACCTCGCCCAGCAGCGCCGCGGTCTGCGGCGTTTCCTCGCTCGGCTTGACGACGACAGCATTGCCGCAGGCCAGCGCCGGACCGACTTTCCACGTCATCAGCAACAGGGGCAGGTTCCACGGGCAGATCACACCGACCACGCCAACCGGAGTGCGATAGCCATAGTTGATCGCACCCCGTCCGTCGGGCGTAGCCATCTCGAAGAACTCGGTCGGCACGTTCTTGACCACGTCAGCAAAGATGCGGAAGTTGGCCGCGCCACGCGGGATGTCGACGTGCCGCGCCAGGCTCATCGGCTTGCCGGTGTCCTCGCATTCCGCGGCGAGAAATTGCTCAAAGCGCCGTTCGATGCCCGCGGCCACCGCGTACAGGCGTTCGACGCGCTCGGCCACCGTCATGCGACCCCAGGGGCCACCCATTGCAGCCCGGGCCGCGCGCACTGCAGCGTCCACCTGCTCACGACTTGCCTCGTGCACCTGGGCGATGACCTGGCCGCTCAGTGGGCTGCGCTTGTCGAAAGTGCGATCCGACGCGGCGTACTCACCGCCGATGAAGTTGAGGATTTGTTTCATGGACAACGGAAAAGAATGATCGGGAATCAAGGGGCATGCAATGCTCAGTCCAATCCGATCGCCGCCAGACCGGCCTGCGCACAAGCCTCATCCTGCTCGGTAGAGCCACCCGAGACGCCGATCCCACCGACCAGTGAGCCATCGATTTGCACGGGCAGTCCACCGCCGAACACCACCAGGCGCGGCCGCAGCGGCAGGCCGGTGCGCAGCGCTTCGTCAGCGCGGATCTGGTCGATCCACTGCCGCGTCGGAAAGCCAAAGCTCGCCGCGGTGTACGCCTTGTCGATGGCGATGTCGATCGAGTGCAGAAAGGCGCCGTGCATGCGGCGGAAGGCCAGCAGCACGCCGCTGGCGTCGCATACCGCGACATTGACTCGGATCCCCAGCGCCCGGGCGTGGGCGATTGCGGCGGAGCAGGCCGAGGCGGCGGACTCGTCGTCGAGGTGCCGCTGGGTTACGGTGGTGGCGAGCATGGCGATCGGAAACATAGAAAGACGCGGTGGTCCGTCCGGCGCATGGCCGGACCTCGGTGCCGCGGCGGCCGCGCGGGCGATTTATTTAATGCTCCGCGCGGTTCAGCCAGGAGATCAGGTGTAGACCTCGGTGAAAGAGGGCACCGCCTCGCCGGTGTGATAGAAGATCCCGGACCAGAGTTTGTCCTCGGTCCAGGTGGTCACGGGCCGGTCGCGCTGTGCCAGATAGCCCAATCCCGCGAAGGTCTCGTTGCGGTTGCCGCTTGGGTCGAAGAAGTAGATCGTCTCGCCTCGTGTGATGCCATGGCGAGTAGGGGCCACGTCGATCTTGACCTTGTTCTTGGCCATGACGTCGGCGGCCTTGAGCACATCGTGCCAGCTGTCGAGGAAGAACGAGATGTGGTGCAGCCCATTTTGGGCTCCACCGACGAAGGCGATGTCGTGCGGGGTGGTGGTTCGAGCCAGCCATGTGGCGGCCTGGATCGCACCGCCCGGGCCGACAACCACCTGCTCGGTCAGGAAAAAGTCGAGCACCTCCATGGCGAATCGGGTGTTCTCCGCCACCTTGTTGACGCCGGTCTCGGGGTTGAGCTCGCACATCAGCAGGCAATGGTCCAGCCAGTGCGCCCCCGCGCCGCGGATGTCATCTGGCCAGGGGTCGGGGTTGACGTTCCCGACGTCGGTGCCGACGCACTCCTTGAAGGCATACAGACGCATTTCGTGGCCGCTGGGAAGGTTGAACTTGAGCATGCGCCCGGTGGAAGGCAGGGTTCCCTCCGGCAGCATCTCGGTGCGAACGCCCCAGGCTTCGGCCTTGGCCTGGATATCGTCGAGATCGGTGTCTCTCTCGACCTTGTAGGCCACATGGTTCATGCCGGCCTGGTCCGATGGCGTCAGGATGAGCGAGTACTTGTCCCACTCGTCCCAGCACTTGAGGTACACGTTGCCGTGCTTGTCCTCCATCGTCGTTTTCATGCCGAGCACTTTTTCGTAGTGCTGTACAGCGGCAGCCATATCCATGACACGCAGGCTCGCGTGTCCGATGCGCAGAATGCCCATGGTGGTCTCCTCGTTCTCAGCGGGTGGGTTGGGGGTTAGACACGCCGGCGCCGCGTGCAGCGGACCCGGCTCGGAAAGGCTTGGCCATGCGTCCCTCGACGCACAACACAACATCGGTCAGCGGCGCGACGCGGCAGGCCAGCGTGCAGCCGGCGGCTTCTTCGTCGGCGCTGACGTGGGCGCGGCTGATCGGTCCCAGGCGCTGCACCTGTCCCTGGACGATGCGCACCTTGCACACCCCGCAGCCGCCGTTTACGCAGCCCACCGGGATGCCGCGCTGCCCCAGGCGCAACATGCCGCGCAGCAGGCTCTCGGTGCGGGTGCAGGCATAGCGCTCGCCGGTGTCGGCGACCTCGACCTGTACCGTGGTTTGTGGCGTGAAAAACATGGTGGAGAGCTTCAGTCTAGAAATGGACGGCGATACCGTCCAATACTGCAATACTGTTTTGGTCCTGTTTGACACCATCTCGGTATGGAAAGATGGACCCGGGCGCTGCAGGACGGCCGTCGCCTGCGCCTGTTTCTGACGGTGGCCGAGGAAGGGCATGTGGGCCGTGCGGCCGAGCGTCTGCACATGGCGCAGCCCCCGCTGTCGCGCCATATCCAGGCGCTGGAGGCCGAGCTGGGCGTCACCCTGTTTCTGCGTACCACCAAGGGCATGCAGCTCACCGAGGCAGGCCGTGTGCTGGCCGACGAGGCCCGCCATCTGCTGGCGCTGGGCGAGCAGGCCGCCGAGCGCACCCGCGCGGCGGGGCAGGGCATCGCCGGGCGGCTGGACGTCGGCTTGTTCGGCTCGGGCGTGCTCGACGCGATTCCCCGTTTGCTGGCGCGGTTTCATGCGCAGCGCCCGCAGGTGCGCATCGTGTTGCACAACCTGACCAAGGCCGAGCAGCTCCAGGCGCTGCGCGACCGCCGCATTGCCGTGGGCTTCAACCGGCTGGTGCAGCCCGAGCCCGACATCGCGGTGGAGCGGCTGCTGCGCGAGCCCCTGCGCGTCGCCCTGCCGGCCGAGCACGCGCTGGCGGCGGCGCACGAGGTGCGCTTGCCCCAGCTCGACGGGGTGCCGATGATTCTGTATCCCAACCTGCCGCTGCACGGCCTGGCGCACGAGGTGCGGGCGGCCTTCCAGGCCGAGGGGGTGACCCTGCGGGTCGAGCAGGAGGTGGAGGACGTCGTCACCGCCGTCGCCCTGGTGGCGGCGGGTTTCGGGGTGGCGATCACCACCCGCTCCGCGGCCAATCTGCGCCTGCCTGGTGTGGTCTTTCGCCCCTTGAGCAGTCCGTCGTTGCGCGACATGGAGCTGTGCTGCCTGTGGCGCAAAGATGACCCCTCGCCGGTGCTGGCCGCGTTCCTGGCGTCGGTGCGGGCGGACTGCGGGCCCCATGGCTCAGATCCGGTGGAACAGCGGGCTGCGTGAGGCGCTGGCGGCATCGGCCGCGGTCAGGAAGCGCTCGGTGTGGATATCGCGCTCGAACAGCCGGCCCTGCATCAGCGTGGCCAGGCAGGCCTCGATCATCGGCGGCGGGCCGCACAGGTAGGCCTGGTGACCGGCGAACTGCCCGCCGAAATGGGCCTTGGCCACCTCGTGCACGAAGCAGCGTGCGCCGTCCCAGCCGCTGCCGTCGGGCTCGTGCGACAGGCACGGCACGAAATGGAAGTGAGGGTGGCGCCGGGCCAGCGCGACGAACTCCTCGTGGTAGTACAGCTCGTCGCGCGTGCGCTGGCCGTAGACCAGCGTGATCGGCTGACTCCAGCCGGTGGCCAGCAGGTCCAGGATCATCGAGCGCGGGCTGGACAGGCCCGAGCCGCCGGCCAGGAAGATCAGCGGCTTGCCGGCCGAGCGACGCACGAAGAAGCGCCCGTTGGGGCCGCTCAGGCGCAGCCGGTCGCCCGGCGCCAGCCGCTCGTGCAGCCACGTGGTGGCGGCGCCGCCGGGCACGCGTCGCACGTTGAGCTCCAGCAGGCCGGTTGCCTGTACCTCCTGCGGGCTGTTGGCGATCGAAAAGGCGCGCGTGCCCTCCACCCCCGGCACATGCACTTGCACATACTGGCCGGCCTGGAATGGCAACGGTTCGTCCAGCCGCAGCCACAGGCCGCGGATGGTGGGGGTCAGCATCTCGGCGCGCGCCACGGTGGCCGTGACGTCGCGCAGCGGGATCACCTCGGCGTCCGGGTCCTCGTCGACGTCGGCTTCGATGACGACGTCGGACAGGGCCGTGGCGCAGCACGCCAGCGTCTTGCCCTCGTCGCGCTCGACGTCCATCAGCGCGAACGGATTGGCCGGGCCGTGGTCGACTTCGCCGGCCAGCACCTGCACCTTGCAGGTGCCGCACAGGCCGTGGCCGCAGGCGTGCGGCAGGTAGATGCCGTGGCGCAACGCCGCGTCCAGCAGCGTTTGCCCGGGTGCGACGTCCAGCGCCACGCCCAGCGGCTCGATGGTCAATTGATGCGTCATGCCGATGCGGGGGTAGGCCGGCGCGGCGCAGGGCCGCGTGCGGCCGGGGTCGTCAGTGGTGCGAGCCGCGGATGCCGGTCAGGCCTGGGGTGCGGAAACGGATCGCGTCCTTGTGCTTGAGGCCGTTGTCGGCCAGCGACTTGGCCGGATCCGGCGTCCACGGCTGGCCGGACTTGAACCATTGCGCGTGTGTCCAGTCGATGCGCGCGAAGTCCGGGTGGTAGCCGTACAGGCCGGGCAGCACGTCGCTGATCAGGGCGCCGAACGGCATCGTCGGCGGCAGCGGCAGGCAAAACGGCGCACAGAACATCAGGTGGTCCTCCCAGCCGATATACAGCAACGGCGCAGGGAACTTTTCCACCGTGTCCTGGGCCGGGAACCGGTACTCTTTGACGGCGGCAACGCTCATGTCGGTGTCTCCTCGTGGTGTCGGGTGCAGATGTCAGGCCGCGCCGGAGCGCCATCTGGCGAAGTTGCGCTGGTCCTCCGATCCCTCGAAGTCCAGGTTGTCGCGGCCGAACTGCAGTTCGTAGTAATCGAGCACCGCGGCCAGTGGGTCGAAGCCCGGTGCAGTCGGGTCCACCCCCGGCTTGAAGCAATGGCCCTGGTAGATCTGATGCACTGGCAGCCAGCTCTGCACGTACTTCTCGGGCTCGTGGTCGAAGACGCTCTTGCAGTGGTCACTGCAGAAGTGGTAGGTATCACCCTCGTAGTGGGACTCGCGGTAGCAGATGCGAGTGGGATCGCCCGGCTCAGTGAACAACATCGGGATCTGGCAGGTCGTGCACAGCATCGGCAGGTTCTTGTTGTAAAAGCGGTTGCCGGCCTGTTGCTGGTCGCGGAAGTATTCGAACAGCGGGCGGTAGTAGTGGTCGAAGCTGTCCGGATACTTCTGGCTGAGCCAGTCGAGTTCCTCGTCGCTCGGGATCCACGTGTGAAACGGGGCCGCGGCGGCATAGTTGTAGAAGGTGTTCCACGCCTGGTGGCTGATGTGGTGCTTGCCGTCGCAGGCGTCGGCCCATCCGCGGGGCTCGCGGATGCCATAGCGCGCGAGATCCTTGAACAGCGCGCCGCCATTGGCCTCTGCGTACATCTCCCAGGCCTCCTTCCAGCTCAGGCCGCGCTTGGGCAACATGTAGTCCTGCATCATGGCCACGATGGTCAGCAGCCGGTAGCCGCGCCAGAACCACTTGTCGATCCAGCGCTGCACGATGGGCACGTTGCCCTCGTCCTGCTCCAGCATGAACTTGATGCATTCGATGCCCAGCGTCATGTGGCGGCTCTCGTCGGACTGCGCGGAGAAGCCGAAGGTGACGGTAGACATGTCCCCGTTGTGTGCCGCACCGCTCATGAACGGCACGAACAGCAGGTTGGTCAGCACATACTCGAAGGAGAAGCTCACCGAGGTGAGGAACTCGAACGGGCCGGCAGTACAGGCATCCTCGAAGAAGCTCTTGGGCACCGACAGAAACCAGACGCGATCGAACCAGTGGTTCGCGTGGTGCATGCCGTTGAAGTACTTGTTGTAGGTGCTGATCGCATGCGTCTCGGTCTGGTAGTGGCGCAGTTCGTCGATCGACTGCATCTGACAAGCCACACGCGCACCCTCGCCACGGAAGGCGCGGCCGACGTGCGCGAACCCGCGGTGCGCGTAATACTCCAACGGGCTGACACCCTGAATGAACAGCTTGAGCGCATTGACGTAGCGTGCGTCACTGACGCCCAGGAAACCGTTGTTCTGTGCGAAAGCGTCGATGACGGCGTAGAGCTTGCGCTCTTTTTCGCCCTGGTACTTCCAGTAGGCGTCCATCGTCAGCCGAAACGGGTCTTGCCAGGCATCCCAGTCGTGGATCTTGATGCCCTCATATTTGTCGTAAGGGAAAACCTGATCCATCGGCTGGTAGGTGGTTTCCCAGCCCAGACCGCGAGTCATGGCGGCATAACGCTCCTTGAGCCCGAGCTTGCGTTTGAGGACGCGGGTGTCCATGGCGTGTCTCCTTTGTGCGGTAGGTGGCGTGGGGATCAGTGCTTCCAGCTCAGCGTGAACTGATCGTCGTCCTCGTCGAGGTGGCCAGACAAGGTCACGAGGTTGACTTGAATCTGTTGCAGGTCGAACGGTTGGCCGGTGAGCCGTTCGATGGTTTGGCGTCGGATCGTCAACTTGTGCGGTACGTCGATCTTGATCAGCGCGGGCGATCGATCAACTTTCGCGCCGGGGTTGTCGGCCAGGATGGCCTCGACGATCGGGCGCGCCTCTTCGTTGGCCTGGAAGGCAATGAAGACGTTGGACATGGGTGGGTTCCTTGTGAAGGTTGGTTCAGGCGAGGCCGGCCTTGACGAGACGGGCATCCAGCTCGGCGCGGGCATCCTCCAGCGCGCCTGCCGCTGTCTCGCCCAGAGCCATTGATGCGACCGGCCGCAGCGCCTCTTCGGCGCGCGCCGCCCAGTCACGCGCCCAGCCGGAGATGAGTGTGCGGTTGGCATCAGACTCAGCCGCAGCGGCCTTGACCACGGCATCGACCCAGCGCGTACTCTCCTCGAACCAGTCAGGCATGAAGGCGGTCAGCATTGCCACCGCCGTACCACCGTGCAGCGCGACGTGGTCGTCGACAAAGGTGTCGTAGATCAGCGGATAGAGCTGGCCGTCGAGCGCAAGGTTCTGCGCCACGAACAGCTCGAAGGGGTCGTGTATGACGAAAGTGTCTTCGACATAACGACGCAGCGGCTGCCAGGCCGGGCTCTCCACCCACGCCTGTCGGCCCGCGTCGAGTACATCCGGTCCTTCGAGAGTGAGACCTAGGCGTGTCAGGAACTGCGCGGCGCCCAGGTGATCGAGCGCGTGCATCATCGCCGGCGCAGTGAAAGTGGTGCCGTAGCCGTAGGCGCAAACCGACGTGTTGTTCATGTTGCCGCCCCAGGCCACATGTCGCAGCGGCATCAGAACGCTGCAGGCCAACTCGCGAATGGCGGCGGGCATTTTGTCTACAAGGCCGCGCTGCTCGACGAACTGGTAGTTGGCCTCAATGGCGTCCTGCTGGCGCGCCCGCGTCATCGTCCAGCTCGCGTAATAGAACTGTCGCGGGTCGCGCAACTTGTACCAGTCGCTCATCACCACGCGCGTGCGGCGCGCGTCGAACAACTCGTGATCCGGATCCCAAGTTGGCCGGTAATGGAAGTTGGCGCTGGGCTGTGCGCCCATCGTCGCTTCCTCGTAGCGACTGGGGATCTTGCCCTCGCCGATATAGCGCGCCACGTGCTCGTAGGTTGGACGCAACGGTTCGATCGTGCGCGTGCGGATGTCGATGGTCATCGCTTAGGTCTCCTCTTCATCTTTGGGTGTAGGCTCACCGGCACCGGAATCCAGGAACGTCACAGCATTCCGTGCACAGAACTCCTCGAATGCGGCTCGCGGCAGCACCAGCTCGACGCTGAGATCGGGCCAGCCGATGGCAAAGTCGAACTCCACGAAGTCGTCACCAGCGTCCGTGATGCGGACGTACTTGCGCGTCACGTCGACTCCGTCCAGGAAGATGGCGCGGCTTGAGGGCGGGGAGGGTGACAGTGGCATGGTGGGCTTGAGCGCACTCGATTGGACGCCGCTACTACAAGCAGGCGCTGTGCCAGGTTTGATGCCAGCGCAAGAAAATATCGATAAGACGGGGTAAGTACGGAACTTCTGGGGGATTGGCGTCCTTACGGCGCCTCGATTGCGGTCGATTTTTTTTGGCTTTTGTCCCGCAGCGAAACTTGGTCACTTGGGAAATTGGGATGGAAACGCGCGGTTCGACGGCGAGCGGTGGCTCAAAAGAGCCTTTGAAGGTGCGGGATAACCCGAAACCGTCCCGCGGTATATTTATCGATAATTTGGCAATGACTCGAGTGCTGCCGCTCCCGGGAGATGACGACCTGCGCCGCCTGATCCATTTCTCTGCCCATGATGGGCGGATTTGGCTCGCAGGCCAGCGCATGCTGCTTGTACATGCGGGATCTCTCGGGGCCCTGCGGCGCGAGTTGATGCAGACCATTGGACGCGACGCGACTCGGCGGCTGCTCATGCGCGCGGGCTTTGCCGCTGGGCAGGCCGATGCGCAACTAGCGAGGCAGGTGCGCGCTCACGCCTCGTTGTATGAGGCGTTTTCAGTCGGCCCTCAGCTTCACATGCTGGAAGGTGCCGTTCAGGTGACGCCTGAACGCTTCGAACACGACCCCCAGAGCGGTCACTATCTGGGGATCTACCGCTGGGATCACAGCTGGGAAGTCGACGCCCACGTGCGCGATTTCGGGCCACAGCAAGATCCCGTGTGCTGGACCCTGCTGGGTTACGCCTCTGGGTACACCACGGGCTTCTTCGGCCAGCTGATCCTGTACAAGGAGGTTGCGTGCGTGGCGTGTGGCGCGCCGCACTGTCGTATCGAGGGACGTCCACAGGCCGCGTGGCCCGATGGCGCAGCGCTCGCAGCTGACTACGAAGCTGATTCGATGATGCTTCGGCTGGAGGATCTGCAGCAGCAGGTGGAGACCCTTCGCACCACTTTGCACCCGCCGCTGCGCGGGGCGACGCTGGTGGGCGAGTCGGCTGCCTTCCAAGCAGCCCTTGATCTGCTGCACAAGGCGGCGGCCACCCAGGTGACGGTTTTGCTGACGGGGGAGACCGGTGTGGGCAAGGAGCGGTTTGCCCGCACGCTGCATGAACTGAGCCCCCGCGCCAAAGGGCCATTTGTGGCGGTCAACTGTGCGGCGCTGCCGGCCGACCTGATCGAAAGCGAGCTGTTTGGGGTGGAACGCGGCGCTTTCACCGGCGCGCATGCCTCCCGCCCCGGCCGATTCGAGCGAGCGAGCGGCGGCACGCTGTTTCTCGACGAGATCGGTGACATGCCCCTACCGGCGCAGGCCAAGCTGTTACGCGTTCTGCAAGAGGGCGAGGTCGAGCGGCTCGGCGCCAGCAACCCGCTGCGCGTTGACGTGCGCGTGGTTGCTGCAACCAATGTCGACCTGGACGAGGCGGTGGCTCAGGGGCGATTCCGGCGTGATCTGTTGTACCGGCTCAACGTCTATCCGGTTCGTATTCCGCCGCTGCGCGAGCGGCCGGAGGATCTGGAGCCGCTGGCTCGGCATCTCATCCGGCGGTTCGCCGCGCAGCACGGCAAGCACACCATCGGTCTGACCGACAGGGCGCTGGATGCGATGCGACGCCATCGCTGGCCTGGCAACGTACGGGAGTTGGAGAACCTGATCGAGCGCGGCGTGATTCTGGTGCCGTCAGGCACGCGCATCGACGTTGAACACCTCTTTCCGACGCTGTTGAACGGTCCTGAAGCGGTTGTCGGCGCGAATGGTCGTCTCGCGCCGCCGCCCTGCGCGGATGTGGGATCCATTTTCGATGAACTGCAGCGCCGCGGGGTGGCGCTGCCGCGCCTGGAACAGGCATTACTGGAGGAGGCAGTACGTCGCAGCGCAGGCAACCTCACCGCTGCAGCACGCAGTCTTGGCCTGACGCGCGCGCAGCTGCGCTACCGATTGGCCCATCCGGAGGAGAGGCGGACATGAGCAAGCGGCAGGCACCCCGCGCGGCCGGGCACGCCGACGCCCCACGCACCCTGATCGAGTTGGTCTATGGCCGTCTTCGGGATGACATTGTGGAGGGTAGGTTGCGTCCGGGCGAGAGACTGCGTATCGAGCACCTGCGCGGCCGCTACGGGGTCGGTGCGGGCACGTTACGTGAGGCGATCACCCGTCTCGTCAGTGATGCGCTGGTAGAGGCCGAAGGCCAACGCGGTTTTCGCGTCGCTCCCGTGTCGCTGGCCGATCTGGCTGATCTGACCGAGCTCCGGCTGCACATCGAATTGGACGCCCTGCGTCAGTCGATACGTCTCGGCGGGGCGGCCTGGCGAGCTGAGTTGGAACGGGCGTTTTCCGCTTTGGACGCCTGCCCGATCAGTTCACAGTCTCGCCAGCTCTGGGAGGCGCTCAACACCCGCTTTCATGAGGTGCTGATATCGGGTCGACCCTCGCCGTGGACGCTGCGAGTCTGGCGGGTACTTACCCGCCATGGCGAACGCTACCGCAGCCAATCCATCGCGCTGCTGTCCTCCGAGCCGCGCGACGTCGTTTCCGAACACCGCGATATCTTCGAAGCAGCGATGGACGGCAACGAGGCCCGTGCCGCGCTGGCACTGGAGGCGCATATACGCGGCACGCTCGACTTTCTCACTCGCAATGAGGGAAGGAGCGAACGCACGGACGCGAACGCGCGCTCGACTGCGGATGGGGCTCAGCAAGTGTTCACTCGGGATGCTTTTTGACCCTGTGACCTGCCCCCCACTGGCCGTACCAAGCTGACCGAAGTGGAGTCCATCAACATGGAGAATGATGGACATGAAGACGAGCCGATTCACCGAAGAGCAGATCATCGGGTTCCTGCGCCAGGC
>Ga0078972_1008742_pt1 | contig 20794 bp, 15 predicted proteins | sample YelNatPaOPGAMG01_FD_67568 | JGI IMG/M metagenome (GOLD analysis project Ga0078972, IMG submission 67568) | Hot spring thermophilic microbial communities from Obsidian Pool, Yellowstone National Park, USA - OP-RAMG-01 (SPADES assembly) (version 2) | ecosystem: Environmental > Aquatic > Thermal...
GTTATCGGACAGGAATTCTTGCCCATACACACGGGAAGTGGATAGATCGTCTTGGAAGGTTAAATCTTCGCCGCGAACAATCCTGATAGCTGGCTTGATACTAGGTGCATCGACGTACAGAATATCCCCTGGAAAAGAAGTCTTTGCGGGAATGCGCGCCACAGCAGCATTCCAGACGTTGTAGGCTTCCGCAACTTCTTTGCCCGAATCAAATACTCCCACCTTGTCCGGAAGCACAAGATAGTCCCACTGCCGAGCGGCTTCCGGGTTCTTCATGAGCCAAAGAACGCTGCCTTCTGCTATGTTGAGGGGCTGGGGATCATCGACGGGAAGGTACCAGTGGAGCTCGCTCGCGACAAAAATTTTTGCTCCGTTCTCCGCAGACTGCCGCAAAAAGCGCTCGGCCAAAACACGCGGATCTACCGTCTGAGCCCTCTCTTCCGTGAGAGCCCAGATGCGGCTCATGGGAGGAATAACGAGAATGAGGCTGGCGACAATGGCTACACCAACCACTCGTTTGGGCATTCGTTGTGCGGCAAGTTCCACGAGCCACTCGAAACCAAAGCCGCATAAGACGGCACAGCAAATCAGCGCAAGAAACAGATTTCTCGCGAAAAATGTACCCGTATGGGCGCTCACCTGCCACACGTTTACAAGTGCCGGCAGACCAATCAAAAGAAGATAGGATCTAGCCTTACGAAATGCAGCAATTATCCCAGCTATGCTAAGAAGCAAAAATAGGAGAAAATCTGGTCGCGTTTGTACGACCTCAAAGGTTCCCTTTGCGGCTTGCAAAACGAGAAAATCGAATGATGCCAACAGTGAGAGTATCGCATTGCGTAAGTGCACAAAGAAAGAAGCACTTTTAAATCCCTTCCCGTAAGAAATGATGTCGTTACTGATAGAATGAAGAAAACGGGAAGGATCGAGAAGAATCAGGAACATGAGAAGGGTGGTTGCAGCTACAAGAGCTGCGGCGAGAAGGAGCACCTGCCAGAAATCGATACTCCGTTTCTTTTCATACTGCTTGAATGCCAGCGCACAAATTGGAACCAAAAGCACCGGTACAAATACCACCTTCGACGCGACCGCAGCAGCAGCAGCGAGAAAGCAACCCCAGTAGGCACGCCAGCTTCCGCTTTTAAGAAAGTTCGACGCACCCCAGAAAGACAATGCGATAAACATCCATGCAAGCGACCCGCCGGCAACAATAGTCGTATTCTCAAAATTTGTCACAGATACCGTCACCAGCGCGACCGCTGCGACGGTTCCCCACCGCATCCCCAACGTCCTACATATGCCGCAAATTGCAATAGCGGAAATAGCCCAGCCAAAGGTGCTCAGCAGCCGGGCGCGCCGATAAACAAGCGGCGAAGAAAGGGTCCAGTACCAACCAGTATCCCAGTCGGTCTGCAGGTCCCAAGGTTCTGTAATCTCTCCCTCCTCGACTGCTGTGATAAACGACAACGCTGCCCACCCGGCATGGATGTAAGCATTGATCGGACCATAAGCAAAATAGGTTGGGCGATAGACATTGTCTCGAATAACGCGAATCGCTGGATTCATGATCTCGGGCTCATCCCACGCATACTCGTATGGGAGCCCCCACGACGTTGCCCGCACGCGCAAGAAAAAACCGCTTGCGATAATCAGGCACAGAATGAGCCACAGAGTCATATCGGCGGCCCTTACGTGAGGGAACAGCCGTCTTGCCCCTCCTGGGATGCTTTTTTGCGATCTCTCCTGTTCCAACATAGCAAATCGAACTCCTTCCTCTCTCCACAACTCTCGGCAGCAAGATGAACGAGCTGCCAGCGACTACGGCGGTGACCCTTTACTATCCCTTGGCTTCGAAGGCCGTCTCGCGATGGCTCAGTCGCTTTTCTGCGCCAGGCCGGCAAAGAAAACTAGTTTTAATCCATTGTACTCCTACCTCTGCACTGACGACAAAGCCAGAACCGTCACGTGTTCTCGGAAAATCTCCTTTTGTGTATTCTTCAATTTCTCGGCTCTTCCTCGAAGAGCGTCAATACGCAGCTGCCCCTCTGTGCCCCTCTCCTTCCCCACCATGCAACTGTGTTACCCAGCCCTTATTTTATTTGAATTCAAGGTAAAATAATTCTGTCAGGAACCGTGCGTCGGGATTTTTGGCGCGTACGGAGATCTTATAGGTGCCTGGGGCAAGGGTTGCCGACGTCTCCGCCTCTACATATCTAAAGTTCCACAGATACTGTTTTGGCTATGGTTTCGGTGGAATATACATCAACAGTAACCGACGGAACTTGAGGTGCTAGATAGTTGCCGTAATTGCGTCCCCATACACAAAGCTTCGCTACCGGCAGCTGAAAGCGAAGCTATGTCCAGCGTTGCCATCAATTAAAAACAGCAATGCCGCCCTCCCACGTATGGCCAGCCCCTTGTTCCGGGGAATCCAGAAGTTCAGCAGCAATTATCCTCTGTGCGTCTCTTCTGTCTGCTTTCTCAAGCGCTTCGGCACCGACCCGTGAGTCGAAAACACCGATCCTCGGCCTTAGGGTAGTGGAATCGAAGTTCACGACTCGCTCTCCGAATGTCTGCAGAGGTTTTAGTTCGAAAATAGTGCTGTTGTACAGATCGAGCAACGGTGGCAGTACTTGAATTTTGTACCAAGACCATTTGTGCGATACGACGAGCTTCAAAGGAAGGACGATCAGGTCCCTTTTTTTCACCTCCGTGTGTCTTAGTAGACCGAGAGCCCTCACCTGGTGCGGCTGGAATCCTGATGACTGGAAAGCAGGGATGAACCAGTGTAGCTCGCTTGCAACAGCGACCCTTATAGCCGTAGCACCTTTCTCGATGAGGTACTTTTCAGCCTGGACTTTCGAATCTAATGCATAGTGGAACCGCACAGCCAGATCATACGCACTCTTGCCCTGTTTGTAGGCAAACACGAACAGCACGAGTGCTCATGACCGCCGGAAGAAGGCTTTTAGACGTCACGCACCTAGAGCCAGTCCACCCCTCTGGACACTTCTCAAAAGGAATCTCCCGCCCTCCTTCAGATAGCTCTCACCTGCGTTATCCGCCTTGTCGCTCACGTCACCCTTGCCTCATGTGCTTTTGGACTCCCAAGCTGTTCCTCTTAAAACTTCCCAACGAGGGCGAATCTCTCAGGACATCACCCCTACCGCTTTTCTCCTTTCTCTCCTGCATCATGAGAGCTCCTCGAATCAAGAGGAACAGGTATGGACAAGCCACTCTCACGTCCGCCTACTCTACTTCCCGTTTTTTTGCCGCCTATCGCAGCACCTACGGCTCAAAAGAAATGTAGGCTATCTCGGTCATAAATCTCAACGCTGGATTATTTGCCGTCACTACCATTTTGTAGTTCCCCGGAGAGAGTTTCACCGTCGCTCTTTCCTCCCTCACTCCCCCAGGAGAAACAGTAATAATTCCCTCGACGGGAGGCTGGGTCTCGCTCGGATCTCCCTCGGGGAAAAGCTTTATGGTGATTTGCGGCTGTGACTCTTGCTCGAAGGGATTCGTCCCCCCGCCTTTTACAACGATACGGTTTACCGGCGTCGAAAGTCTCACTTTTGTCGTCCCCACCCAATAATTCTTCACAGCTAGGCTCCCGTTCTTGGTCAAGAACGCCGCGGGAGAGTTCTTGTCGGAGAGGAGTTCTTGCCCATACACACGGGAAGTGGATAGCTGAAACTGGAAAGTTAAATCTTTGCCCCGAGCAATCTTGATCGCTGGGCTCTTTGTAGGTGCGTCCACGTACACAATTCCCCCTGGAAAAGAAGTCTTCGCGGGAATGCGCGCCACAGCAGCATTCCAGGCATGATAGGCTTCCGCAACTTCTTTGCGCGGATCATACACTCCCACCCTGTCCGGAAGCACAAGATAGTCCCACTGCCGAGCGGCTTCCGGGTTCTTCATGAGCCAAAGAACGCTGCCTTCTGCTATATTGAGGGGCTGGGGATCATTGACGGGACGGTACCAGTGGAGCTCGCTCGCGACGAAAATTTTTGCTCCGTTCTCCGCGGACTGCCGCAAAAAGCGCTCGGCCAAAACACGCGAATCTACCATCTGAGCCCTCTCTTCCGTGACAGCCCAAATGCGGCTCATAGGAGGAATAACGAGAATGAGGCTGGCGACAATGGCTACACCAACCACTCGTTTGGACATTCGTTGTGCGGCAAGTTCCACGAGCCACTCGAAACCAAAGCCGCATAAGACGGCACAGCAAATCAGCGCAAGAAACAAGTTTCTCGCAAAGAATTCACCCGTATAACCGCTCACCTGCCACGCGTTTACAACTGCCGGCAGACCAAATAAAAGAAGATAAGATCTAGCCCTACGAAATGCAGCAATTATCCCAGCTATGCTAAGAAGCAGAAATAGGAGAAAAACTGGTCGCGCTCGTACGACCTCAAGGGTTCCCTTTGTGGCTCGCAAAACGAGAAAATCGAATGATGCCAACAGTGAGAGTAGCGCATTGCGCAAGTGCACAAAGAAAGAAGCACCATTCTCCCCCTCCCCGTAAAAATTAAGTTCGTTACAGAGAGAATGAACAAAACGGGAAGGATCGAGAAGAATCGGGAACATGAGGAGAATGGTTGCAGCCAGGAGAGCTACGGCGAGAACGAGCACCTGCCAGAAATCGATACTCCGTTTCTTTTCGTACTGCTTGAACGCCAACGCACAAATTGGAACCAAAAGCACCGGTACAAATATCAGCTTTGACGCAACCGCAGCAGCAGCAGCGAGAAAGCAACCCGAGTAGGCACGCCAGCTTCCGCTTTTGAGAAAAATCGACGCCCCCCAGAAAGACAATGCGATAAACATTAATGGAAGCGACCCACCGGCAACAATAGTCGTATTTTCATAATTTGTCATGGATACCGTCACGAGCGCGACCACTGCCACGGTTCCCCACCGCATCCCCAACGTCCTGCATGCGCCCGCAAGTGCAATAGCGGCAATAGCCCAGCAAAAGACGCTCAGCAGCCGGGCGCGGTGGTAAACAAGTGGCGAAGAAATGGTCCAGTACCAACCAGTATCCCAGTCGGTTTTTAGATCCCAGAGTAGCCTAATTTCTCCCTTCTCGACTGCTTTGAGGACAGACAATACTGCCCACCCCGCGTGGATGTAAGCATTCATCGGACCATAAGCAAAAGCAGTGGGGCGATAGACATTGTCTCGAATAACGCGAATCGCTGGATTCATGATCTCGGGCTCATCCCACGCATACTCGTATGGGAGCCCCCACGACGTTGCCCGCACGCGCAAGAAGAAACCACTTGCGATAATCAGGCACAGAATGAGCCACAGAGTCATATCGGCGGCCCTTACATGAGAGAACAACCGTCTTGCCCATTCCAGGCTGCGTTTTTGTGATGTCTCCTGTTTCGACATAGCAAATCGAAGTCCTTTCTCTCTCCACAACTCTCGGCAGCGAGATGAACGAACTGCCAGCGACTACCTCGCAAAATCCTTACTTCCCCTTTGCTGAGGATGAACACTGGCGTTTGACCATCGCCACAGCCGCGTCGAGAAGCTTGGCTGCATGGACACCCACAAGCCGCTTCCCACAGTGCGCAATAATCTCGTACTCACCCAACGCACGCGCAACGAGAATCCCATCCCCTTGCTCTTTCGGTGAAGCATCGTCGGCACCCATTTCTTGGGTGAGGTAGGCATGATATGCTTTGGCGAGAGCCGCTGCCTCTTCTTCCGACGCGCGCAACGAAACAAACAGCGTCAGCGTCGTGCCCTCCTCCAGATAATCAGCTAATATGACGTTGTCCAGCTTTGCAAAACCGAAGGCATCTTTGAGAATCAATCGTTCGGACCCCGCCACGCGCCCCTCGGTCGGAAGGATTGCCGCAATATCCGTTTCCTGCTCGCCCCCGGCGAGTTGCTCGCGGAGCGCACGTGCGCACTGCCATGCCCGTGGATCCTTCCCAAACCCCGACCACCCCGCTACAAGCTCCACATACCACCGCCCACACACAAAATAGACCGCGTTAGCAGTTCCATAGGCAAGAGGCATTTCCCGCGATACTTCGGCATCGGAACGCCGCTGTCCGCTCCACGCAGCAAACCCCGCAACAGGCGATTTCATACGGTACACGAATGCCTCGAACCATCGGTTCGCCTCCGCCCCCAGCTGGTACCGGCGAGTCTCGAGTTGCTCGAAGCCTATCTCCAAGTAGAATTCCGCCCGCCCGTCGATCTTGTCCGAAAGCGTTGTCGCATCGAAACGCTCAGGTGGCCCGAGCGGCTTGACGTCGGCCGGAAACGCAACGCGCGAAAGAACACTCTCCCCCGCAGGCTGCTCGCAGCTCGTTGCATCCGCGGTATTCTCCGCCGCAGCGCTCTCTTGCACGCCGGACGCGCCTTGAGCCTCTTCACCGCTCACCCGGTGCTCCTGGTTCATTTTTCCCTGCTCACCAGGCGCTGCAAGCGTGGGACGAATAATCTCGGGATTGTAGTGCGCCTGCTTGACGAGAATAGCACAGGCTATCCCCACGAGAAGGAGAAGAACGACGACGCCGATAAGCGTTTCCACGCGGCTAGCCCCCCGCCGCAGGCTTTTCCATCTTCCCGCCCCAAAAAGTTGGCGCGACACATCCTGCGCTCTCTCATTTACCTCCTCATATCTAACCATCATTCAATAGCCGCGATCCCTCGCATCTCGTTCGTATACACGCGCCTCCTCGAGCTTTGCATCTCTCTCGATCGGCAAGTAACATCTCGCGCGGAGACCGCATGGCATGCAAGAAGTTTCCTCTCTTTTCGAGAGCATCCGCGAAAAATGGAGAGCACAGTGCGTAACACACTCCGGGAGGCGCATCTGGCCCCCGCTTCTGTCTGTAGCCACCAGGCGCCGGGCGATGGAACGAATCTGTCCAAGCCGCTGACAGGAACCATCGCGCTCTCCCCGACACCACTGGGCCACCCTCCCACGCGCGCCCGATATCCTCACCCGTCGTCTCCTTCAGTCGAAACAAGCTTTCTTCTTGCCAGAGGCTCTCTTTCCCCGAGAATGAAAATCCTAAACTATAAGATGAGATGCTTTTCGGAAAGACGATCGGTAGGGATTGCAACCGCAAAGTCCTACTCAGGAGAAAGATACCGTGGATAACACGACGCGAAGACTATTGAAGATTCTCCAGCTCACCCCCGACCAGGTGTATCACGTATTTTGCCTGGCGCTGTGCCTGACCTGCTCGGACGGCAAGGTAAGTGACAAGGAAGCAGAGGTTCTTACACGCATTGGTTTTGGATTAGGGCTCTCGCCCCAGGACATCCAAGCATTGGTGAAAAATGCCCAGGCTGCTATCGTGGAAACGAGCATCGATGACGTCATCGCTCTCTCGGTTGCGAGCCTGAAGGCAAGTCTCGATCCGGAGAAGCTCGCCAGCGTCCGCCAGATTCTGGAATTCGTTGCTACAGCGGATCGGCAGGTCGGTGAGGAAGAACGAAAAATCCTGGAGATCATTGAACAAGCGTGGGCTGAGGGCTCGGTCAGTTCTCCGCAAGAGGGACAATCTTCACCCCCCTCAGCCTAACCGAGAGAACGCTTGCAGCCATTCCATAGATTTGTTTTCTTACCCTCGACCATTGGCTTGAGAAAAGGAGCGCATCAGGAGACGTGACAACTGATAGGTTCATTTGTATTCATGGGCACTTTTACCAACCGCCTCGGGAAAACCCATGGCTCGAGGCAGTTGAAACGCAAGACAGCGCGCGTCCCTACCACGATTGGAACGAGCGCATTACAGAAGAATGCTATGGGCCAAACGCGGCTGCGCGGATTCTCGACAACAACCAGTTTCTCGCGCAAATCATGAACAACTACGCGAGGATCAGTTTCAACTTTGGTCCCACTCTCCTCTCTTGGATGAAAAACCATGCGCCCAAAGTCTACCAAGCTATTCTCGAAGCTGACGCACTAAGCCGCAAACGCTACGGCGGACACGGCTCAGCGATGGCGCAAGTTTACAATCACATCATTATGCCGCTTGCGAATCGGCGCGATAAGATTACGCAAGTGCGCTGGGCAATTGCCGACTTCCAGCATCGCTTCAACCGCGCACCCGAGGGAATGTGGCTAGCTGAGACAGCTGTCGACTTGGAGACGCTGCAGATCCTTGCCTCTCATGGAATCAAGTTTACAATTTTATCTCCCATGCAGGCGTCTCGCATCCGTCGCATTGGGCAAAACGTGTGGAGTGATGTCCGTGGTGGGCGCATCGACCCATCGCGGGCTTACCTCTGTCGCCTGCCCAGTGGCGACTCAATCTCACTGTTTTTCTACGATGGTCCCATCAGCCACGCGGTTGCCTTCGAAGGGCTCCTCAACGATGGCCACGCTTTTGCGCAACGTCTCCTCACCGGTTTTGCCCCGGGGCGCGAGGGCGCCCAACTCGTGCATATTGCCACAGATGGCGAAAGCTATGGCCATCACCATAAGTTCGGCGAAATGGCACTGAGCCGAGCCCTTGCCGATCTCGAAGCAAACCCACGCGTAACGCTCACAAATTATGGTCAATTTCTCGAACTTTTCCCGCCGCAATACGAAGTCGAGATTTTTGAAGCAACATCGTGGAGTTGCGCCCACGGCGTTGGCCGCTGGAGCTACGACTGCGGCTGCAACTCGGGAGCTCACCCAGGCTGGAATCAAAGCTGGCGCACGCCCTTACGCGGGGCGATGAACTGGTTGCGCGATGAGGCGGCACGCCTCTATGAGCGCGAAGCACAAAAATACGTCCTCAATGTCTGGGAGGCACGCGACAGCTACATCGACGTCATCCTCGATCGCCGACGCGAATCGATCGAGCGTTTCATCAAGAAGCACCAGAGTCACACTCTCGACGCCGCCGAACGCATTCGCCTTTTCCAGCTCTTTGAAATGCAGCGTTACTGCCAGCTCATGTTCACGAGCTGCGGATGGTTTTTCGATGACATCTCGGGTCTCGAAACGATCCAGAACATGCTCTACGCTGCCCGAGCCATTCAGCTCGCACGCAAGATCGCGAGCGTAGACTTCGAGCCGCAATATATGGCAAGACTCGAAGCCGCTAAGAGCAATCTGCCCCAATTTCTCAATGGGGCTTACATTTACGAACGCTTTGTGCGCCCATCCGTCGTGGAGCTCGATCTGGTCGCTGCTAATTACGCGCTCCTCATGCTTCTCGAAGGTGCCAAACCATCAGGAAAATTTTATGCCTTTGAGGTCCACTCCCCAGAACGATGCATGAGAAAGCTAGGCGAGCGCGTCGCTCTTGTGGGTCAACTCCATGTTCATTCGACAACGACACTCGAAGAAATGGATTTCATGTTTGCTGCGATGAAACACAGCGAGGACGAAATTGAAGCTCGTATCGCCCCTCTCGATTCGCAGACGTTCAAAGCATTTCGCGAGAAGATAGACACAGGAGCATGCGACCGGCAACTCGGCTCTGGACTCAGCAGCTTCAGCGACATTTTCCCCGAACCTGTCTACACGCTCAAATCACTTTTCCGAGACGAGCAACGTCGTATTGTCTATCGGCTTCTTGAGACCCCTGTCGCGACAGCCACCGAGACCATGAGTCGACTCTACGATGAGAACGCGAGCCTCATGCGTTTCCTCGCTGCGCACAACGTTCCTCTTCCCAAAGTCCTCCAGACCATGACTCAGTTTGTCCTCACGAGTAAGCTCGTGCAGGCGCTTCGCGACGACAACCACTCTGTGGATGATCTCCGGGCTACCTACGAAGAAGCGCGCGAATGGCAATTCGAGCTCGATAGCGAGGAACTCGATCACGCTTTGAGAAATGCACTCGATCGCGCAGCGCAGAAACTGGAAGAAGAACCTAACGATGTCGCTCACCTCGAGCGACTAATTGCCATCGCAGAGATAGTTTTCTCTCTTCCTTTCCACACAAACATCTGGCGTGCCCAGACAACATTCTATCGCGTCGTACAGGCGAACTACAAAATCTTCTTCATGAGAACAAAAGCCAATGATGAGGAGGCTAAAGAATGGGTCGAAGCTTGTACAAGAGCTGCAAAAATTCTCCGAGTGTGTCTGCCCCAAGTCGCATGAGGCTTTCAGGCAGCGCACTTCGCACACTCCCACTGCTCATGAGCGCTTTTCTCTTGCACGCAGTCGCTGCAAGTCAGTCGATTCCGACTTCTTTTTCGGAGCCATTCGAAACCTCGGGCACTGTGCTGAGAGGATTGGTCATCGTGGCTGATCCTGCAGGTTACGAGCCGACTATTTCCGGCGAGCACGCTTCGAAACAAGACACCGAGGCTCTCGCTGCAGCGCGCTCTAATTTTGCTGTCGCAGCACTCCTCCGTCACCACGTTACCGACGCCGGAGGCGACTTTTATCTCACGCGTCAGGACGACCGCCCTGCCACAAACTCGCTCGAGGATTATCCAGCACGAGAAATGGTTGTTCGACGGGCACAACCTCATTTCGTCGTGACCATCGCACACACAAGTAGTGAGCGGGAAATTGTTGTTCCGGCTGTTGATTCCGCAACAAGTGACCCGGTCAGTTACGCGCTTGCGCAAATACTTGCTCACCACCTCGCGCAGGCGGGTTTTGGTGCATTCGATATACGCGGCGGGACAGTGCCTCTCCACGAGAGCACGGGGGCTACGGCGCTCGTGCTCATGCTGCCACTTCCCCCGCCCCCGCCAGCTCCCGATTACCGCCCACGCTCCACCCACACGTCCAAGGTTGCCCGTGCTATTTACTCTACGTGCGAAGAAGCGTGGACAGGCAAACTTCGAGACGCGCTGGAAACGCGCCGTACACGGACATTTCGCTCGCCGCGCGCGGAGACCTCATCCGAAGCACCTCCACCCGAGGGCGTGACGACCGAAGTTGCGAGTCTCGCACGGAATCTCTGGCATGGAGAACGCCCGCCAGCGAGCGTTGAAGAGGCTCGCCGCCTCCTCGATGCGTACAAGAAACAAACTCTTACGGACACGACCATCTTTTACCTCGACACGCAAATCGAGCAAACGCCGCGCGGCTGGCGCGTCGTCGCACGCTCAAATGTCCGCCAAATTGCTGAGTGCGCCGTAGGAATTCTCCGCACGGTAGGATGCAGCCCGCTTGAGGCAACCGTCGAGGTTCTTCCCAACTATGCTAGCCTTGGGAAAGATCCATTTGCTGTAGCGGTCGGCGTACCAGCACTTATTTGGGGGGCACCTGAAGAAGGAAATGACGTGCAAACACAGGTGCTCCCGGGCGAGCCGCTGTGGCTCCTCGACCGCACGCCTGACAGCACGTTCTACCTCGTTCAGGGAGCAGATGGCTACATCGGATGGTTAAGATCCGACTCTGTCGCGCTCCTCGACGCCGAGCGGTTCGACTCGCTTCTCGAAAAGCGCTGTGCCGTCCTCACTGCCCCATGGAGCGACGGTTCGCTTGCGCTGACACCCGGCACACGGCTTCCCCTCGTCGATCAGCATATGCACGAACCCAAAGCAGGCCGAAGCCTGGTCAAAGTCCAGTACTTCATGCATTCCTCGCGCGGCGAGCTCCTCGAGAAGGAACTTCCCATTCCAGCGGAGCTCCTCTCTTTTCCACCGCAACCGTCCGCCGGGCAACGCGCCGTCGAAACAGCACTCAGCCTCTATGGCTCGCCTTACGTCTTCGGCGGACGCTCAGCGAATGGAATCGACTGTTCAGGACTAGTGGGCGTCTCCTACGAATCCGCGGGCTTACGACTGCCTCGCGACGCACGCCAGCAGATTCTTGTCGGCCGACTTGTTGCCACGCCTTGGCATCGCGATGCCCTTCAGCCAGGAGATATTTTGTTCTTCATCAGCGAGACCGGCCGCGTCGTCCACACCGGTTTGTCACTCGGCGGCAATCGCTTCATCCATTCATGTCCCCCATCAGTACGCGTGAACAGTTTCTCGCCCGACGATCCTCTCTACAGCAAAACATGGATCAAGGCTTTTGCGTTTGCACGCCGTCCGCTTCCCTGAGAGAACTGACACCGACAGATGAGAGGCGCCGTAGAAACCCAGCGCGCACACAATGATGAGTCTCTCGAAGGAGACAGCGATGACGCTCTTCAGGTTCGAAGCTGAGTAGCTCGTTCCTGCATCTCTCGAAGAGGTGGGGGATTTCTTTGCCACTTCCGCCAATTTGCTCAAGGTCATGCCCCCGGACATGGAACTCGAGCTCCTTCCTCCTGTGCCCGACAAGGTGGAGGAAGGGCTCATCATGCCTTGCCGCGTCAAGCTCTTCCCCGGCTGGCACGCCCAATGGGTCACCGAGTTCACCCGCGTCCCCCCTCTCTCTTTCTTCGTCGACGAACAGCGCTTCGGTCCCTACCGTTTCTAGCACCGCCGGCATTCGTTCGTTGCGAGGGACAAGGGGACACTCGTGAAGGATGTGAAACACTATGCGCTGGGGCCTCCACTTATCGATAGCGTGGTGAATGCGCTGGTAGCCCGCCGCCAGCTTGAGGACATTTTCGTTTACCGCCAGCGAATGATCGAAAAGATCTTCGCCTCGCTGTAAGGACGCGCCTCTTTCTCGGCCCATATCAGGTTGGGGAAAGAACGCAGCGAACGATGCGCTCGATTTCAGCATAGTCGCGCAGGATAGCCTCGACGCGCCAGCCACACTCTTCTGCAGCACGCCGCACACGCTGCGCCATCCCAGCTCCGATCTCGAACGCAATAAAGCCCCCACTGACCAGCAACGGAGCACTGTTAGCGAGCAGCCAGCGGATCCACTTCATTCCATCCGGCCCCGCGAAAAGTGCCTCGTGTGGCTCGTAGCGCACAACGTCAGGGGGAAGTTCATCCCCCTCGCTCTCCGCAATATAGGGAGGATTACTCACAATTGCATGAAATGGTCCCTTGATACCTGCGAAATCGCCCTGGAGTCGCACCTCCACTCGCTCCGCGACACGGAAGCGCTGCGCGTTTTGGCGAGCCACCTCTGCAGCCGACGGACTGACCTCCGTGGCCACTGCGGTAAGACGCGGACACTCCGCTGCGAGCGTCACGCTAATTGCCCCCGACCCTGCCCCAAACTCGAGCACCCGAAGCGGCAACTCGCCTGCAAATCGCCGATCAAGTTCCTCGAGCACATGCTCAACAAGAAGCTCCGTTTCTGGACGCGGAATGAGGACAGCCGGCGTCACCAGAAACTCGCGTCCGAAAAACTCTTTCTTCCCGGTGATGTATGCAACCGGCTCTCTGGCTGCCCGCCGCCGCACGAGCTCGCGCGCCCGCGCAAGTTCTGCCTCCGTCAGCGGCCTCTCGCGATCGAGATAAATGTCAAGCCGCGTCACGCCAAGTGCATGCGCAATAAGAAGCTCTGCATCAAGGCGCGACGTCGTCACACCGCGCTCGCGCAGATACTCCGCGGTGCGCCCAATCACCTCAGCTATCGTCAATGTCTCTTTCTTTGTCACCTGAGTCGCCTGCAATCTCGCCAGCGCCGGCCACGGATTCAAGCAAAGAGTCCGGCTCGTCGCCCAACTTTCCACGCCACTGCTCGCCACGCCCACAAAATAAAACGCTCGCACGTCATTACATTGCACTGCAGATGACTCTGTCGCCAGAACAACGCATGCGCTATCTGCGCCATATCCTCCTCCCACAAGTGGGGGAAGAAGGCCAGCAAAAGCTTCTCGACGCAAAAGTGCTCATTGTAGGCACGGGAGGTCTTGGCTCCCCCGCCGCCTTATATCTTGCTGCAGCGGGCGTGGGAACTCTCGGACTCGTCGATTTCGATGTTGTCGACGAATCCAATCTCCAACGGCAGATCCTCCATTCCACTACCACCGTCGGGATCTCGAAATTGGAAAGCGCACGTCGAAGACTGACAGAGCTGAATCCGGACGTTACAGTCATCTCCCACAACGTTCGGCTCATGTCTGCCAATGCGCTCGATATCATCAGCGGTTACGACATTGTGATCGACGGCTGCGATAATTTCCCCACCCGCTACCTCACCAATGATGCATGTGTCATGCTCCGCAAGCCAAACATTTATGGCGCACTTCAGCGGTTCGATGGTCAGGCGGCTGTGTTCTTTCCGGCAGCAGGTGGGCCATGTTACCGCTGCCTTTTCCCCGAGCCACCTCCGCCAGGCGCTGTCCCCTCCTGCGCAGAAGCTGGCGTGCTCGGAGTCCTTCCCGGAATCATCGGCACAATCCAGGCAACAGAGGCTATCAAGCTCATCCTTGGTATTGGTGAGCCACTCATCGGACGCCTTTTGCTCTACGATGCGCTCGCCATGAACTTCCGCGTCATCCCACTCAAACGAGATCGCCGCTGCCCCGTCTGCGGCGACAACCCTTCGATTCGTCAGCTTATCGATTATGAACATTTCTGCAACGGAGACCCACACACCATGACTTATCGTGAAATTACAGTCGACGAACTATATGACCAACTGCAGGACGGGAAAGAAGAATTTCTCCTCATCGACTGCCGTACACCTGAGGAGAATCGCCAGGCTCGCATTGCCGGTGCTCGCCTCATCCCGCTCGCTTCTCTGGCGGCAAAACTCCCCGAGCTCGCCAATCACAAAGACAAAACTGTCATCATTCATTGCGCCTACGGAGGCCGAAGCGCACAGGCGTGTCGCATTCTCGCTCAGCATGGATTTGCAGATCCCGTGAACGTCCGCGGCGGGATCGCAGCGTGGATCGAACGCGGCTATCCTATCGAGCAGGGATGATGCTTTCCCGCTGACCTTCCCCTGGACAACTTAACGGATGTTGCGCGCCGACGACGGAGGGGCACTCTGTGCTTGTCGCCACCTCGTCGTTTGATACTCCTCACGGTTCCATGGGGTCAATGTCTGGAAAGTGCCGCGTCGTTGTACCTATAAATAGATGAGGAGGAAGCCTCCATGAGGGATGACGACCTTGCCGACGTTCTGCGCCGCATGAGCGATCGCATTGCCAACATGATTCTCCACTGCGACATTGAGTGGATCGACGTCCTCGTGGAAACCGAAGCGATGCGCGAGGTCTGCAGGCAATACGCTCCCGACCGTCTCGACCTCTTTGAAATGATCTATCCACCACGCTTCGAGCGTCTATGGAACGACTTCGGTCCGCCAACACGGCCGCGCGAATTCTGAGTCGCGCTTCGGGTGCGAGGGAATCACTCCCCAAGCATCCCTCATACTCCATGGAGTCGTGTTATAATCTTATAAAGATTTATTGTCTGAGTGGCGTCGAATCGTACGCTTTTAGCCCAGCGTTCGGCGGAACCGAAAACTGCACACAGCAAAAATGAATGCTCCCATCCCGCACAAAATGGATAACTCCCGCGCATAATCTGACCACCGCGCTCCCCTAACAACAATCGCGCGAACAAGGTCAATGAAGTATGTTGCCGGCAGCACCTCGCCGATTGCGTAAAATATCCATGGCATTGTTTCCCGTGGGAAAATGAGTCCCGAGAAAAAGACCGATGGCAAAATAAGCGCCAGGGTCATTTGAAATGACTGCATTGTGTTTTCTGCCACGGTCGAAATGAGCAAGCCGAGGCTGAGCAGTGTGAAGATATAAACAAGTGTCGCAGCAATGAGCGCCCATAAATCTCCGGCAATGGGCACGTCGAACAGCCCGCGCATAATCCAGAAAAGCAGCGCCGACATAGCCGCCGAAATTGTAAAGTAGGGAAGGATCTTTCCCAACATAAGCCCCGGGCGCGATATGGGACTGATGAGAAGCTGCTCGAGCGTCCCACGCTCACGCTCGCGCACCACCGCCAGTGCCGTGGAAAAAACTGTCGCAATCTGAAGCGCAAGTCCTATAACCCCAGGGATAAAAAAGTTCTGGCTGCGAAGACCAGGATTGTACAGCACCTGAGGCCTTATCTCGAGCGGGACTTCTCTCGCACCACTCTTCTGGGCAAGCGCGAGGAGCGAATAGCGAAAGCCAACGCCAAGCGAAGTATTGAGCGCTTGCAGAGCTGGCGTCGAATTTGAGCCATCAATAAGAACCTGCACTTGGGCTCCCTCTCCTCGACGGAGTCGCTGCGAAAAATCTGGCGGAATTTGAATCCCCACTCGCGCCTTTCCTGCACGCAGATACTCTCTGAGCTCCTCAATACTCCGAGCTTCGCCCACAACTCGAAACGATCCTGTGCTCACGAAAGTGTCGACAACCGCCCGGCTGTCCTTTGTCCGGTCCTCGTCGAGAACAACTGTGTACATGTGCTTGATGTCCATATCGAGCGCAAATCCGAACGCGATAATCTGCACAAGGGGAGGAAAGAACATGAAGAAGAGCGCTGTGCGGTCGCGAAAAACAGTGATGAACTCTTTATACGTCACTGCCGTGAGGGTTTGCCAGAAGCGCATCAGCCACTCCTCTCGCCGGTCTGCGACCGGCTCGTCAGAGTCAGCTCGACAAAGACATCTTCCAGCGATGGATGAATCTGCCGCACATCCCACTCGGTAATTCCTGCTTCGGCAAGCTTGCGCAACGCCTCCTCCTCGGAAAAATCGTCGTTGACGAGCAGGTGCATGGACTGCCCGAAAACAGTCGCACTGAGAACACCCGGCTGAGCTTTAATGATCCTCATTGCGCGCGTGACGTGGTCGCACGTCACTTCGAGCCGTCGCGTTCCCGGCAAGTTTACTGCCGGAAGGCGCTTGAGATCATCGGGCTCCCCCTCCACCACCAACCGTCCGCCGTGGATGTACGCAACGTGCGAGCAGCGCTCAGCTTCGTCCATATAATGCGTTGTGACAAAGAGTGTAATGCCACGCCCTGCGAGGTCGAAAAGCATATCCCACAGCGCTCGGCGCGCAACAGGGTCGATCCCAGCTGTCGGTTCATCGAGAAACAGAATTTGCGGATGGTGGACCAATGCGCAGCTCATTGCAAGGCGCTGGCGCCACCCGCCTGAGAGCTCGTGTGCCCTTTTGTGGCGGTTCTCACCGAGTTCCATCGTCGCGAGGAGCTCCTCACGTCTGTTTTTCAATTCCTGTCGCCCGAGCCCATGGATCCGCCCGTAGAACGTAATGTTTTCCTCGACGGTCAGTTCGTCGTACAGCGAAAACTGCTGCGACATGTAGCCGATAAGTCCCTGAATCTTTTCCCGCTCGCGTACGACGTCGAAGCCGGCAATGCGCGCGCTGCCAGAGGTGGGTTGAAGAACCCCGCACAACATTCGAATGAGAGTGGTCTTTCCCGAGCCATTCGGTCCGAGAAGCCCGAAAACCGACGACCTCCGCACGGCAAAGCTCACTCGATCGACTGCTGTTACCGAACCAAACCGCCGCGTGAGCTCGCGGCACTCGACTATGACGTCTTCGGATGTCATCGCTGGGCAGCCTTTCCGGCATAGCGACCAGATTTCTGGAATTCGGGCGGCGGCGCTGGCACCCGAGGAAACTCGGCAACTACCGTCATTCCCGCTCTGAGCTCTTTGACGGCGGGGAGTCCAATCTTCACAGCATACACTTGTTCGACGCGATCAGCCGCCGTCTGCACATTGCGTGGCGTGAATTCTGCACCGCGCGCAATCTGCTCAATGACACCCTCGTAAACCTGAGTGGGAGCACTGTCAGGGCGGATCGCAATTTTCTCACCCACAGAAAGCGCGCCAAGCCACGCTGCAGGGACAAAGACGCGCACATAGAGCGAGTTCTCGAGCAAAACCGTGCCAATCTCGCGATTGGCAGCAACGACGTCCCCTTCGCGAACGGAGAGAACCTCGAGGGTTGATGTAGTCGGCGGGCTTACCACGCGCAGTTCTGCCGCGAGCGCCTCAAGCTCCGCCACCTGTGCCCGAGCCTGCCGAATCCTTTCGGCGCGCGTTCCTGCAAGGAGAAGTTCATAGCGCTTGCGCGCAGCATTTGCGCTTTCTTCAAGATACGTTGCTTTGCTCTCGGCAGCTTCGCATTCCGATTGGGTCAATGTGCCCTGTTCGAAGAGTTTCCGAATGCGTTGTGCATCGCGGCGGGCATACTCGAGCTCAGCCTTGAGCGCATCCCACTCGCTACGTGCCGCCGCAATTTCCTCAGGTCGCGGCCCGGCCACCGCTTCCTCAAGGGCAGCTCGCGCAGCCTCAAGTCGCGCCTTTAACTCTGGCGCGTCGAGCTCCGCCACAAGAGTCGCCGGAGGCAGAACGTCGCCTTCCTGAGCGCAGAGGCGCGCAATGCGACCACCGTAGCGCGAGGCCAGCCGCACCTCGTCGCATTCAATAGTGCCCGAAACAGCCTGCCCACTTGGCGCCGCCACGACGCATTCGGCGCTAGCAAACACAACTGCCGCCACGAGGAAACTCACTCGCACCAGCCAGCGAAAAATTTTCGACATCTTCCTTCCTCAGAGCGTTGGTCATGAGGCTATGCGTGGAAGAGTGTGAGCGAAAATCGCCTCACGAGGCAAGAAGATGTTTCTTTCGGGTGCCCGCACAGGAGAGTCTCTCGGAGCAGACCACCGCGGTAGCAGGGCAAAAACGCTCATGCCCCTCCTGTGCTTCTCGGAGGGGCATGGCGTCGCAGTACGCTTTCAATTGCCCTCACACAACGCAAAAAGCACTTACATACTCATTCCGCCATCGACAACAAGCACAGTACCTGTCACATACTGCGCCAGAGGGGAAGCGAGATAGAGCACCGCTTGCGCGATATCCGTTACCTCGCCGAATCGCCCGAGCGGAATTTGAGCAACCACGGCTTGCTTGATCTTTTCATCAAGCACATCCGTCATCTTGCTGCGAATGAAGCCGGGAGCCACACAGTTCACACGAATATTGCGGCCTGCCACTTCGCGTGCGAGCGACTTCGAGAAACCGATCACCCCAGCTTTACTCGCCGCATAGTTGCACTGGCCGGCATTGCCCATAATTCCGGCAACAGAGCTAATATTGACGATGGCTCCGCTCCGCGCCTTCATCATGTATTTGATTGCAGCGCGACTGCACGCATACACGCTTTTGAGATTCACAGCAAGCACGGCATCCCATGCGTCTTCTTCCATGCGCATGAGAAGGGAATCGCGGGTTATTCCAGCGTTATTGACGAGAATATCGATTTTGCCGAATTCCTTCACCGTGGTGTCAATGATACGGTTACAGTCGGCAACTTTGGAAACGTCGGCTGTCAGCACGAGAGCACGACGTCCCTGCTTTTGAACAAATTCCACCAGATCGGCTGATGCCTCAACGAGGTCGACGATGACCACGTCCGCCCCAGCCTGGGCGAATTCTTCGACGATGGCGCGCCCGATGCCGCGGCCCGCGCCTGTCACAACTGCTACTTGGCCTTCGAGTGATATCGTTTTCATGACATCAAAACACGCGGGGGACACATCTCCCTTGCAAGAGAAAAAACTGCCACTCCTGGCTTTTGCATTCTCTTCATCTTTATTTTGACTTCATTTGCGCGTTTGTCGTACGAGTAGTTCCGGTGCAAAAAGAGTGATGCCGGATAATCATTTCACAGGCAGTGGGAATCGAATCGAAGCCGAGGTGCGCAGGGTGGGACGCTATATCATAGTGCGCCAACTCGGCAAGGGTGGCATGGGCGAAGTGCTCAAAGCGATTGATCCCGACACCAACCGTCACGTCGCGATCAAAATACTCGATGCCCAAGCCTACGAGGATAAAGAAGCGCTCCAGCGTTTCGAGCGAGAAGCACGCAACGCGATGAAACTCGACCACCCCAACATTGCTCGCATCCTCTCTTACGAGACCGACCAGCACCATCAGCCGTTCATCGTCATGGAGTACATTGAAGGCGAACCGCTCGACCGCTTTGCGCGTGGCGGCGTCGAGCTCCCGTTTTCTCAGCTTATCGACTTCATTGTCCAAGCAGCAAAGGGGCTCGAATACGCCTATCGGCAAGCGATCATCCACCGCGACATCAAGCCTTCGAATCTCCTCGTCACGAACGACTTTTGCGTGAAAATCATCGATTTCGGCCTCGCAAAATCGCTGCGCGACCAGTCCTTCCTCACCGCAACGGGAATTGTCGTCGGGACGCCACGTTACATTGCCCCCGAACAAGCACTCGGTCGCACCGTCGACCATCGATCTGACCTCTATTCTCTCGGGGCTACATTCTACGAGCTCGTCACGCATCAGTGTCCGTTCGAAGGCGAGACACCGATGCAGATCATGCTTCAGCACGTCAACCGTCAGCTCACCCCGCCGTACCTCATCAACCCTCGCATCCCCGGCGACATCAGCGAAATCATCTGCCGCATGATGGAGAAGGACCCCAACGACCGCTATCAAGATTACGAAACTCTCATTCGCGATCTCGAAGCAGCAAAGATCCATCGCCTGGCTAAAGAACGCCGGTCATCGAGTGCGCAAAATGTGCATCCTGGCCTTGCGGAAACCGTCGTACTCGATGAACTGAGCGATATAGGCGCAAGCGGGGCTGCTCCGTCTCCATCCGCTCAGTATGTTCAGGAAGGAATTGTTCGCGTCGAGCAGGGCGAACTGCCTGATGAGCCTTCGCCCTCGCGTGCACGCGTCTACATTATGGTGCTCGTCGGAATGTTTATCGTTGTCGTCGCGCTCCTCACCGCTTTCGCACCTCGCGACGAGGCTAGCAGCGAAAAACGCCCCTCCTGGCTAGCGCAACGCATCCAGAATTGGCTCAACCCGCCGGGCCAACAGAGCGCCTCACGCACTGTCGAGAATATCATCGCCGAGGACAAAGAAAAAATCGAGCGTACACGCCAGCGCATGGAAGCTCTCCTCCTCACGATCATTGACTACAAGCGCATTCACGGCGGAACCCTTCCCACCGTCCGAGATCTCCCAGCAGCGAAAAGAATTAAGGAGG
>Ga0078972_1008743_pt1 | contig 20787 bp, 16 predicted proteins | sample YelNatPaOPGAMG01_FD_67568 | JGI IMG/M metagenome (GOLD analysis project Ga0078972, IMG submission 67568) | Hot spring thermophilic microbial communities from Obsidian Pool, Yellowstone National Park, USA - OP-RAMG-01 (SPADES assembly) (version 2) | ecosystem: Environmental > Aquatic > Thermal...
AGCGTCGGCTGCCGCCGCCCGCTCGCGTCGATGACGAAGGCTGGGCTCGACGCGCCGCCGAAGACCGGCGGCGCGTCGAGCCCGACGTGCAGATCTAGTTCCGGGCGCCGGCCGGCCACGGTGTAGCCGGCCGGCGCCGTCGCTAGCGCTTCGCCTACGAGCTCCGCACTCAGGTGCACCCGGTGATCGTCTAGGCGCGCCCCATGAGCCGCGAAGATGCCTTGAGCCTCGGCGTCAAGGACGCTAAACCCGACCTCGTCGAGGAGCCTGAGAGCGGCTTCGTGGATCTGCTGCACTTCTTCCGCGCCAACCACCGTAGCCTCGCTTCTGTCAGCCCTGCTGGATCGCCGGTTGGTCAGCGCGGCCAGCGGGGCGCTCCCCGCCCGCACGCCAGGACCGTCGTCCCTCGCAGCGGGTTGATCTCACAATCTCACGGGCAGCGAGCCGCACTGCGTCTGCCTCACTTGCCCGCTGCGAAAGCTTCGATCATCTCGTCCATCTTCGCTTTGGTCGCTTCCGGTATGGGCGCGGGCTGATGTTCAGCAAGCAGTTTGAGAGCCTTGCGGCGCGCCTGCTCGCGCAAATCCGGCGCGCCGTCGGCCTCCCACTTCTCGCGCGTGCGCCGGTTGAGGATGGTTGGTTTCCACTGCAGGCTGCGCACGTGCGCGTTCGTGTGTTTGGTTCCCAGGAAGTCGCCGCCAGGACCAACCTTGGCGATCACGTCGATGGCCAGCGTGTCGTCGTTGACCTCGATGCCCTCAAGGAAACGCCGGTTCAGTGAGATCAACTCATCGACGATCACGACCAGCTCAAGTGCGCCCACCAAGCCAAAGCCCAAGTAGCCGATGTCGTGGTTTAAGTTTGAGCCGGCTTGCATCGAGAGCAGCGTCAGCTGCGCCACATCCATGCCCGCCTGGGCGTCAACGAGGTGCGAGTCACTCGTTCCGGCGTAGCCCCAGTTGGGGATGTTCAGCCACTTAGCCATCTCGACGATGCCGAGGTAGGTCGTGTAGTACTCGGCCGAGTTGTAGAGCGCCTGCACGGTTGACATATCGAGCTTCACCGGCCCCATGCCGAAGATGAATGGCGAGCCTGGGCGCCGGAGCTGATGAATCACCAAGCCGAAGAGTGACTCGGCCACCGCCTGCACGATGTGCCCCGCGTGCGTGATCGGCGCGGTAGCACCGGCGCTTGGCGCCGGCGAGTAAATTGCCGGGATGCCCCAGTCGGCACAGAAGAGAAGCTTCTCAAGGGCGTCAATCGAGTGCTTCAGCGGACTGGATGGCTCGCCGTACATGATGAAGTACGGTTTGGCGCGCAGCTCCTCGGCACCACCGCGTAGCTCACAGGCGATGCGCCACATCACTTCGAGGTCGTCGTCATTCTCGGCCGTCATCACCATGGGCTTCGTGGTGTTGCTCACCATGGCGCGGAAGCTTTCCAAGTAAGCCCGATGCGGCTCCACGTCGTTCGGGTAGGCGCTCGACATGATGAAGTCGATGTTGGGCAGCGCGTCACACAGGTGAGCGGCACGGGCGACGTCGTCCAGCACACTGCGCCGCGCCTTGCCCGTTTCCAGATCGTAAATGCTCATCAGGTCGGAGCCCGTGCCGAAGTAGCTCTTGTAGCCACCGAGCTCCATGGCCGGCTCACCATTACGGTCGTACACCGTGAAGACCGAGGGAACCGTCTTGCGAGCTTGTTCTAACAACTCGCGCGGAATGCGCACATGCTCCTCGCCCTCAAGGCTGGCGCCGGCCTTCACCAACAGGTCGCGCGCCTCGCGGTGCGGCACACGCATACCGATCTCGCTGATGATGCGTACGGCTCCCTCGTAAATCGCCTGCTTCTTCTGCTCGTTCAGCATCGTCAGCCGCGATTCGATGCCGGGTTCTGGCACGTCTTTCATCGTCCTTTCTCTCCTCAGTCTCTGAACGTCTGACCCTATCTTGTGTCTGGCTTCTCTTGGCAAACGGCGACCGACACGCCGGCACACAGCCAGCTCGATCCCGCCTGTCGCTACCTCATCCCCTTTCGAGAAACTCCTTCAGCCGCCCCAGTCCCTCTTCGATCTCCTGCGTGTGCAGGCCCGAGTAGGCAAAGCGTAGGTAGTACTGCTGCTCGCCTTCAAGGGCTGGGCCAAAGTGCAGCCGCGTGCACATCGAGACGCCCGTCTGCTTGAGTATCGCCCGGCGAAAGTCCTCGTAGTCCGTAGAGCCGAGCCCGTGGAGAGCTTCGGTCACGTTCGGATAGAGGTAGAAGGTCGTGTTCGGCACGGAGCACCGTACGCCAGGAGTCGAGTCGAGGATAGCTGCGGCAACGTCGCGCCGCTTGCGGAGCACCTCGATGATCTGCCTTGCTCCCGACTGGTCGCCGCGGAGCGCCTCGACTCCGGCCCACTGGATGAAGTGCGTGGAGCACGATTCGATGTTCACGTTGAGCCGCACGATGACGTCGATCACCTCTCGCGGCCCGATCGCCGCCCCCAGGCGCCAGCCGGTCATGGCGTACTTCTTCGAGAACGTGTAGAGGATGACACAGCGTTCGGCCATACCGGGCAGCGACACGAGCGAGCGACTGCTGCCCGAGTAGCGCACGTCGAAGTAGGCCTCGTCGCAGAGGACGTACAGATTATGTTGACGGACGAGCTCGGCGATCTGCTCCAGCTCCGCGGCGGAGCACTCAGCCCCGGTCGGGTTGTGCAGGTCGTTCAGTATGAGAAGGCGCGTCTTTTGCGTGATGGCGCTTGCCAAGCCCTCCAGATCAAGGACGAAGCCGTTAGGGCCCTCAACGTAGGTATAAGGAACGGCCTGACCGCCGAAGAACCGGATGAGCGACTCGTAGATGGGAAAGCCCGGGTTGGGGTACAGCACCTCATCGCCACGGTTCATGAGCGCCAAGAGGAACTTACCGATCACCGGCTTGCCGCCTGGCTGAACGGCCACGTTGGCGGCCGCGTAGTTGACGCCGTGCGTGCGGCTCACATCTTCGGCCAGCGCCTCGCGCAGCTCAGGGATACCAGCATTCGGGCAGTACGTCGTCTTGCCAGCGCGAAGCGCACGCAAGGCAGCCTCGACGATGTTCGGCGGCGTGGGAATGTTGAGGTCGCCGAGATGAAACGGATAGACGCGCTGGCCTTGCGCTGCCAAAGCGGTCGCTTCTTCCGAGACGGCGAAGACCGTCTCCGTCCCCAATCGTTCGACGCGTTCGGCGAGGGCCAGCTGCGTGGCTGCGGCTGGGGGTAGCGTCGTCATGCGCGGCCTTTCTCCTGACGCACGAACTCGGCGAAGCGCTCCTCTTCGCCCTCGAGCATGTGGTAGACGTGCTGCTCCTCAGGGAAGCGACCGTCACGTACGTCGGCCACGTACTCTTTGAGAGCCTCAGTAGCGACGCCGGCGATGTCGGCGTACTTCTTGACGAACTTGGGCGTAAAGGCCTGGAACTGACCGAGGACATCGCTGACGATGAGGAGCTGGCCGTCGACCTCGGCCCCGGCGCCGATACCCAGCACGGGAATGGGCAGCTCACGGGCGATGAAACCAGCGACCTCCGGCGGTACCGCCTCGAGGAGGAGGAGTTGGGCACCCGCTTCGGCGATGGCACGCGCGTCCTCGATGAGCAGCTTGGCCGACTCCAGCGTCCGCCCCTGCGCCTTGTGCCCGCCGAGCTGACCAGAGCTTTGCGGGGTGAGGCCAATGTGGCCGCAAACCACGATGCCCGCGTCGAGGATGGCTTTAATGCGGCTGATAACGCGCACGCCGCCCTCCAGCTTGATGGCATCGACGCCAGCCTCCTTCAAGAAGCGGCCCGCGTTGCGCACCGCCTCGGCGTCGGAGGTTTGGTAGCTCATGAAGGGCATGTCGCCGATGACGAAGGTGTTGGGCGCCGCCCGCCGCACAGCTTCGCTGTGGACGATGCACTGTTCCATGGTGACCGGTACGGTGCCCTCGTACCCGTACACGCACATGCCCAACGAGTCACCCACTAGAATCATGTCGACGCCGGCGGATTCCTCGAAGAGGGCAGTCGGGTAGTCGTACGCGGTCAGCCAGGTGATCTTTTCACCCCGGCGTTTCATCTCTTGGAACTCGAGGATGCCCTTCTTGCGTGTCATCTGCCTGTGCCTCCTATGGCTCTCGGCGATGGGGGCGCTGCGGCGCGAAGCGCCGCAGCGCCCCCATCGCCTTTACGATTCAGATAAGTCGGGCCAGCCTTTGTCGCTCACTGATTCAGCTAGCACGAGCATCGTCTCGAGGTTCATCACTCCCGGGATGCGCGCGATGTCAACGCGGATGAGCTGCCCGAGATGGTCGAGGTCGCGCACGGCGAGCTCGACGACCATGTCGTACTGCCCAGTGACGTGGTAGCAGGCACGCACACCAACAACCCGCTTGATTCCCTCTTCGAACTCCTGGATCGAGCGCTCGCTGTGCTCGCGCAAGCGAGCGAGCACAAGCGCACGCACCGTGATGCCGAGGGCCGCCGGGTCAACAAGCGCGCGATAGCCGCGGATAGCCCCGCTGCGCTCCAGGCGACGCACGCGGCCCAGCATCGCCGAGGGCGACAAGCCAAGGCTGCGTGCCAAAGCGAGGTTCGACTTGCGTCCATCCGCTTGCAAGGCTAAGAGAGCCGCACGATCCAAAGCATCCACGCCCCACCTCCAGTGAGTGGTGACCGCCGTCGCAGTATTCCGCTAAATGTTCGGCAAGTCAAGATTTCTGGCGAACAATCTACTGCATTCATGGCCCCTGACTATCTAATCTATCAGTCACACATCCCCCTGCCCCGGAACCGTCCCCCTGGTGCCGGTCCCCAGCTTCCTCCCCCTGGCGCCGGCCGACAGCTGCCGCGCAGGCACGTCGCGGCCTTCTTGCGCTCAAGTCAGGCCAACGCTCGCGCTACGTTCAACCTGGCCGGCGTTGCTCGGCGAGCCGCGCGAGCTCCTCGATGACCGAGACGCCGTCGCCGATAATGGCGACATCGGCTTGGCTCACGATGGGCGCCCGGTCGTCGAGGTTCACGGCCACGATGAGTTGCGCTCGCTCGATGCCCCAGTAGAAAGCCGGCGCGCCGGAAGCACCGATCACGATGCAGGCGCGAGCAGCTGTACGCACCCCCGATACGCCAACGATGCGGTCCATCGGTGCCCAGCCATTCATGGCGACCGGCCTCGTCACGCCGAAGGCGGCGCCCATGCGTTGGGCCGCCGCGGCGGCGCGCTCGATTCCAGCACGATTCCCCGCGCCTCGGCCGGCCACAACGAGCACGTCGGCGTTGACGAGGTCGCTGGCCGACGCTGCCGCAAGCATCTCAACGTCGCTGACGACCGGCGGCACAACCTCGGCGCCGGCCTCGGCGGCGCCGAGCACAACCTCGGAGAAGATCCGAGGTCGGTCAAGCTCTCCCCGCCCGGAGGCTGCCGTCGCGTCGATCCACGCCGCGTCGAGGCTGACACACAGCGGGGCGCCGGTGAGAGCAAAACGTGCCCGAAGGTAGCCCGAGTAGACCGCCTTACGCGCAGTTAAATGGTCCGACTGCAGATCAACGTCGAGAACACCGCTCACGACACTGCCGCCGGTGCGCCGGGAAAGCCGGCCCGCCAGCTCAACCCCCACTCGGCCCGGCCCGAACAGGAACAGATCTGGGCCGCCCGCAGCGTGGATTTCGGCCAGGTAGCCCACCTGCAGGTCACGCCGCCACGCAGGGACACGCACGAGACGCACAGCAGAAGTCGGCGCCAGGGTAGCAGCTTCCTCCCGGTCGGCAGCCAGCCCAGCAAACACGAGCGTCTCGGCCTCAAGCGTTTCGGCTTGCACGCCCCCCCTGTGTACCGCCGCGCTGTGTACCGCCGCGCTGTGTACCACCCCGCCGCGCACTGCCCTGCTACGCTCCCCCGCACTGTGCTCCCCCGCTCGCAGGAAGCTAGCCAAGGCGCGTGCCTGCTGAGGGGCATCGCTCGCCGTACCATCGATGACGGCCAACGCTCTCACGACGTCTCGAGCAAGGGAGCCAAATAGTCGTCCAGCAGGGTGCGTGCCAAAGTAGCCGGCGGGCGACCGTCAAGGATGACCCCAGCCCGCCGACGGTCGACCACCTCGAGGCCCGCGAGGCCGCTCGAGGCCACCACATCCTGCTGATGCACGCCGAGATCTTCGAGCTGCACGAGGTCAATACCAAGACCTCTTGTCTTCAGACGGTCAGTCAGGGTGGGCACGCGTAGACACGACACGACGGCGTTCCCCACCGCCAACACAGCGGAGCCGCGCAGGGTGGCGCGCTGTTGACCTTCGCCGGCTGCCCAGGTAAGGCGCAGCGCACCCTCAGCGCTTGCACGCAACTCCGTGACCCCGCTCAAGCACGACCAACCTAAGCTCTCAGCTACGAGGAACGGCACGAGACCACTGTCCCCGGGACCGCTGCGGTCACCCAGCAGGAGCAGATCACTCTCCGTGCGCCGGGCGTAGGCGGCGATGACCGACGCCGTGAGCTGGGGGGCAAAATCGAGAGCGCCGTTGGCCGGCACGCGCGCGACTGCGTCGTAGCCGAGCGCTAAGAGCGTCTGTAGGAACGGGTCGGCGTCGTGACCGCCAATGGTGAGTGCACGTAACCTCACGTCACCGTAGGCAACCCCGGACTCTGCCGCACGACCCGCGCCAGCCGCCGCTTGCCGCACCGCGTCCCTGAGACGCAGAGCAAGCTCCAGCGCGCTCTCGTCGAAGACGTTCAGGACGCGGTGCACGAACTTCGTCTCGTCGCTGCCCGCTGCCACACGCTCCCAGTCTGCCGGCCGCAGGGCCTCGTAGTCGGGTGTGACCTTGAAGCAGACGAGAACCTTCACCAGTTCACTTCACAACGTCGCTCGGAAAGATGGTCCCCTTGTTCATGATGCCGTGCGGATCGAAGGCCTGCTTCAGTGCCTCAAGCATGAAGAACGAGGAGCCGTACTCCTCTTTCACCCAGGGTACCCGCGCCTTACCCAACCCGTGGTGATGCACGATCGAGCCACCCCCACGCAAGGTTTCCTCGCAGATGATGCTGATGATGGGCAGGTAGTACTTGTCGACCTCCTGCTCTGGCGGGCAGTCAACCACATTGTAGAAGTAGTTGAAGTACATGTTGGTGCCGTTGATGTAGCTGTGCGAAGAGTGGCCGCCAGCCATGGTGATATCGGGAATCTCGGTGACGATACGGCGCAGCGCGTTCTCGTAAATGTCGTAGATACGGCTCCAATTGGCCGATATCTCAGTCGTCCGGTTGACGTTCTTGGTTTGGTAAATGCGCTCGTTCTCGTGGGCGATGTCGTCAGGGCCCCAGCACAAGTTGTTGAACCACGTCTCGATGAGTTTGCCCTCGACTGGCTGGCACTCTGCGAACTCGCCGACGATGGCTTCAATGCCGGCTGCGGTGGCCGCGCTAATGCCCGCCGCGCCCTCGGCCATGAAGGCGAGAACACAGTCATCCGGCTCGGCGAAGTGAGAGAAGTGTAAGCCCGCATCACCCGGGTCGTAGAGGCGCGCCACGGACGGCTTGTAGCCGTTGACCATGACCTGGCGCAGCACCTCGAAGCCCGTCTTCATGCTCTTTAGGGTGTAGCCCAGGAACCGGTTGTTCTGCGGAAGATAGGGGAAGAGCTTCACCGTGACTTCCGTGATGAAGCAGAGAGCGCCCTCGTTGCCGATGACGATATGCCGGATATCGGGGCCGGCCGCCCGGCGCGGAACGTTCTTGATACGCGCCACGCGCCCCCCGGCAAAGACGGCCTCCAAGCCGACGACCATGTCTTCGATGCCGCCGTACAGAGTGGAGAACTGGCCGATGCTCCGCGTCGCGACAAGGCCACCGAGGTGTGCCACCGGCTTGGACTGGGGCGAATGTCCCGTGGTCATGCCCAGCTCGCGCACGCGGTCTTCCAGCACCTGGAGTGGCACCCCGCACTGGACGGTCGCTTGCATATTGTAGGTATCGATGTCGATGATTTGGTTCATGCGCGAGCCGTCCAGGACGACCGAATTCGGCTCGTCGGTCTCCAACCCCCCCTCAGTGGCCGTGCCCCCCGTGCGCGGCACGACGTTGATACCATGCTCATCGGCAAAGCGCAGAACCTCGACCACTTCTTCGGTGCTGCCCGCCATGACCACAGCGGCCGGCAGAGGCCGGGTGTAGACGCCGAAGATGTCCTCCAGCTTGCGGAAGTTATCGACGCTCGCGTGTTTGAGCACCTCCTCGTCGGTGACGACGCTCTCCGCCCCTAGCAGGCGCCGCAATCCTTCGACGATCGCTTCTCGACTCATGTGCATGATGACGGTCCTTTGTCTCGAGTCACGGGGCTGCAGCACTTCTCAGTGGAAGATCGGGAAGGAGCGCTGCAGTACAGGGTCGGTGGCTTCAGTGAGGGAGCAGTACACAGCCTCGTTCATGCGGCGGTACAGGTCGGCGTGGGCAGGATCGGGCACGAAGGTCTCACGGTCCTTGGTCATGCGCGCCACTGCCGTCGCAAAGTCGGGATAAGCTCCGGTGGCGACAGCGACGCAGATAGCGGAGCCCAAGCTTGCCCCACCGCCAGCCACACCGCGCGACGAGGGAATGCCGAAGACGTCCGCGAAGATCTGCATGAACAGGGCACTACTGGCGCCGCCGCCGGAGATGACGATGTTCTCTAGAGAGATGCCCAGCTCAGCGCACATGGCATCGACGCGGTTCTTCATCGTCAAGGCGATCGCCTCGAGGATAGAGCGATAGACGTGGGCGCGGGTGTGCCGCGCGTCGAAGCCCACCATGACCCCTTTGCGGAAGGGCTTGTCCTCCGGAGCAAGCCAGTCGAGCACTGTCATGAGGCCGTCGCTCCCAGCCGGAACCCGTTCAGCTTCGCGCTCAAGGAGCTGCTCGCGCGAGATGCCCTGGGCGGCCGCCGCGGCGGCAAACTCCGGCCCTAAGAGGTCGAGGAACCACGTCAGCGTCCACATGCCGCGCCGAATGCCGTGGCTCTCGTAAAGGTACTTGTGGGGCACACAGGCGAAGTTCGTCCAGAACTCGCGCGGCGTCTTGCGGTTTTCACGTCCGTGAACCATCGCCGCGATGTAGGTACCCAACGAGACCAGCGCGGTCCGTTCGCCCAGCGATCCGGAGCCGAGCGCCTCGACCGCCTTGTCGTTGGCAGTGACCACGACCGGGATGCCGGCTGGAAAGCCCGTCGCCGCGGCCGCTTCGGCCGTGAGGGGACCGGCGATGTCCCCTGGCAGGATGAGCTCAAAGAGCATCTCGCGGGGGATGTTCCAATAGCGCAGCACCGCCTCGTCGTGGGTCCACTGCCACGTGTCCGTGTCGATCGGCCACTGTCCTTCGATGTAGTTCGCCGCCGTGTCGACGAAACGCCCGGTCAGACGCTGCGTCATGTAACCCGAGGAAGTCGTCACGTAGGCTGTTTCTGGGTTTTCGTGCACGTACGGCTTGTAGGCGCGTACGTCCATCCAGCTCATCACCGGAGCCGCCAGCGAGCCGTCCCGCTTGAGAAAGGCACGCTCGCAGCGAATCGTGCAGAGGCCGACTCCCAGGATATCGGCGGGATCGCCCGGAAAACTGGCCATGGCTCCTTGGCCAGCCGCCACGAGTGCGTCCCACAAGTCATCGTCGGGGTGCTCGACGATACCGTTGCGCGGACGACTCATGGGGCGCAGCGGCTGACGTGCTTCACTGACTACGTTGCCTTCGAGGTCGTAGATGACGACCTTGCAGCTCTGCGAACCTTCATCGACGCCGATGATGTACTTCCTCGCCATAGCGTACTTCGCACTCCTGCTCACTCAGCGGACGAGGTAGCCGCCGTCGACGACAAGGATGTGGCCGTTGACGTAGTCTGAGGCCCGACTGGCGAGGAAGACGACCGTTCCCATGAGATCGAGCGGCTCGCCCCACCGCCCAGCAGGGATGTGCTCCACAACCCGCCGGTTCGTCTCCGGGTCGCTGCGCGTCTTCTTGGTGATCTCGGTCGCGTAGTAGCCCGGCGCGATGCCGTTCACTTGAATGTTGTACTGGGCCAGCTCGTCGCAGTAGGCCTTCGTGAGGCCGGCCAAGGCGTGTTTCGTAGCTGCGTACGCCGGCGACCAGCGTCCGCCGAGGAACGAGAACAGCGAGCAGATGTTGATGATCTTGCCGCTGCGCTGCGGGACCATCCGCTTCGCCGCCTCATAGCTCATCTCGAAGGCAGCAGTGAGATTCACAGCTACCGTCGCGTCCCACTGTTCGCGGCCGAAATCGAGCACTTCAGCCAGCGGGCAGATGCCAGCGCTGTTGACGAGGACATCCAGTGAGCCCAGCCGCTCGACACAGGCCGCGATCACCTGGGCGGGAACGCCCGGAGCTGTGATGTCGGCCTTCATGAACTCGTAGCGTCCGCCACGGGCGCGCACCAGCTCGCCTGTCGTGCCGTCGTCATCGACGATGCTGGGCACGAAGACGTTGGCACCGGCCGTTGCCAGCGCCAGCGTAAAGGCTTGGCCGAGCCCCGTGTTGCCGCCAGTGACGATGGCGTTGCGGCCCTTCAGCGAGAAGAAATCCATGCTGAACTCTGTGATGTCCATCGCAGCCGTCTCCTTTGCTCCTCGCCCAGAAAAGCGCCTCCGTCCGCCAAGCGGATGCGCATTTTAACGCAGCAAAGGGACAGTATTCGACCGGATGTTCAGCAAGTCAACAGCGAAGGCGAATATTCTGCGCCAGCAGAGGCCATACATTGACCAGCCCGAGCCTACGAAACACGCCTGCCAGACACGGCAGCACACTATGAGCAAAACCGGGCGGCGCCCTCTTGCAAGTGAGCGCCGCCCGCGTTCAGCTTCTCTTCACTCTCTCGGAGAGACTGACCTGCCCCACCGCTGGCGGCGAGCCAGCACGAGCCCATGGACTGTGTGCAAATCGGTCTGTGCACTTATGTCAAGAAGGCCCTAGTAAGGTCGAGAAACTCAGAGCCGTTGGCCTCCACGCCGTGTACCTTGGTCGTTGTAGCCCGCAGAGCGTCGATCCAGTAGGCGATAATGCAAGGTGTCTCGTCTTGCTCGATTGTGGCCATGCGCGTGGCAATCTGCTTGCGCGTAGCCACATCGAGAGTGGCGTCGTACTGCAGAGCAAGCTTGTCGAACTCCGGGTTCTTCCAGTGCGAGGAGTTCCACACACCTTTCGAGGTCAGCATGGGAAGGAAGAACTGCGAGGGAATTGCCCGCGCGGCCCAGTCGGTGAACCCCATTGGTACCTGCAACCACGGCTGGTTGGTGCCTGAGCCGTAGTATTGGGCTTGGCTCTGCAGGCTGATCTTGGCATTGATGCCACCCCCCTTGCACATAGCCTGGAAGAGTGTGGCGTACTGGGGCACTTCGAGGTATTCCTCGACGGTCATCGTGATCGTGAGTCCACTAGCGTGCCCAGCCGCGGCCAGAAGCGCCTTCGCTTTCGCGTAGTCCTGCGCGCGTTGCGGCAGCACCGGCGCGTTAGGGAACAGGGGCGCGAAGATCTCGTCATTGCCGAGCTCGCCTTTCCCATTGAAAAGTGCCTTCAGTAAGGCAGGCCGATCGAGACAGTAGGCGATCGCTTGACGCACCCGCTTGTCGGTGAACGGCGCCTTATCGACCCGCATCGCCACTTCGCGGAACTGTGTCGAAGGGGTTGACAAGATCGTGATGTTTGAGTTCGAGAAGAGCGCCTGCGACCCTTGGTAGGGCGTCGAAAGCATCATGTCGACGCTGCCTCCCTGCAAGGCCAAGATCTGCGCCTGGTCTTCTGGACTAAACTGGAACTGAACACCGTCGAGGTAGGGCAGGCCCTTCTGCCAATAGGTAGGGTTCTTCTTAAACGTGGCACCCTGCTTGGGTGTATACGAGGTCATCATGAACGGCCCCGTGCCCACCGGATTCTTCTGGAAGTTGCCACTGTAGTTCTTGGGCAGGATAACGGCATTGTAGTTTGTCGAGGCAACCAGATAGGGGAAGTCGACGAAGGCTCGATCAAGATGGAACTCGACCGTCGTATCGTCGACCTTCACTGTCCCACCAGGCGAGAGGATGCCGGCAAAGTTTGATAGTGCTGAGGATCCGCTCTTGGGATTGACCAGCCGCTCGAACGTGGCCACCACATCATCGGCGGTAAACGGACTGCCGTCGTTGAAGGTAACCCCGGGGCGCAGCTTGAACGTCCACACCTTCCCAGTACTGTCGGACGACCAACTCGTCGCCAGCACCGGACGCAATGTGAGGTCATTCTCGACCCAGGCCAAGTACTCGCACACTTGCTGCACCGTTGCGATGGCACCGGCGTCGTACATGGTCACCGGGTCCAACGCCGCCGCAGGCGGCACTAAGGTAACGCGTAGCGTACCGCCCGTCTTAGCCGGCACTGCGCTTGCCGAAGGCGACGTCGTCGCCGTCGTGCCGCTTGACCCACAAGCCGCCAGGAGCGAACCGATCGCGGTCGCGGAGAGGCCCATCACGCTTGCTCGGACGATAAGCTCGCGTCGCGTCAAGCGCCCGTTTAGCACCTCTTCCACGAGGTGGTGCCCATACTCCCGCTGAAATGAAGAATCGGCCATGCTCGTCCCCCGTTCGTTGTCGTTGACCAACTCTCTCTACCTCGACACCCGCGCACCTGCAGCAGCGCACACCCGCACGCCGCGCAACCACGCAAAGCATCGTGCCAGGACGCGTGCCACGAGCGTGCACGAGACCTAACAGAGTAAGGGAGGACGTCCAGCAGTAGACGGTGGCGCCCGCAGGGGGCATCCTTGTCACACTGCTTTAGCCCCCCTCGGTGAGTGCATTGTACTGGGTCACGCTGCCCGCGACAACAGTTGCCTCCATAAGAGCACAGAAACTCGCCCGGCAACGGCATCTCGCACGGTCGAGTGGCGGCGTGGAGCGCCAATCCCAAAAGGCGTCGTGGGCAGCCTTGACGGCCTTGTCGACCTCGGCCTTGGTGCTCAGCGGCACCTTGCCGATGACCTTGCCATCGAGGGGGCTCGTGATGTCGAGGAAGCGGTCGGTCTGCGGCGCCACGAACTCGCCGTCGACGAAGTTGCTGATTGTGCCGTAGTCTTCCTTGAGGGGCTTGAGGAGGTTGTAGGTTTGCGTTGCTTCAGCCATGGTAGAGGTGGTTCTCCTTTCGTGCTTGTCGTGACAAGGGGCCGCCCACGATTGCGGCCACGAGCAGGCACATCGTAGTGCATTCTGCCTCACGTTCGTGCATCCACGACAGCGTCGCCAGCCGCCTCACGCCCTTTCGGCGGGAAGCGTTCGAGGCCGTCGTGTGAGTACCACCTCCCAGTTCCCTTGAGCTTACGCTCACGTCGGTCGTTTACGGTTCGTCACACAGGTGCGCACGCGTCGAGCGATGGCGAGTTGTGGGTGACAAGAAAGACGCCTCTTGAGCAACCACTCGACGGGCGCGCCGGTGCGCCGCCCTCCTTCTGGAGAAGTAGTCTATGGCCGCGGTCGGGCGTAGTAAAGCGGACGCTCTCGCCTGACGCTGAAAACCGCTGGCTCGGCAAGCCTCCCCTGTTGCCCAGCGCGAGGGCGGAGGGTGCGTAAAGGCAGCGCTCTCCGAGAAGACGGTGACCGCCCGCCGCGCCAGAGCGTCGTTAGCTGTACTTCACCCGCGGGTCGAGCCACGTGTAGGCGATATCGACCACCAGGTTAGAGAGCACGATGAGGATGGCCGAGAATTGCACCGTGCCCATGATCATGGGGATGTCGGAAGTCTGGATGGCCTGCCAGGCCTGCCAACCAATGCCGGGGATGCTGAAGACGACCTCGATGACCAGCACGCCGGAGAGGAACCAGCCGACGTCCATGCCCAGAAGGGTCACGATCGGCCCGATGGCGTTGCGCATGATGTGGCGCGCGACGACGACCCGTTCGGGGAGGCCCTTCGCGCGCGCCGCGCGCACGTAGTCAGCGTTCAAGATGTCGAGCATGCTCGAGCGCAGCATGCGCGAGTACCAGGCCGCGCCGCCAATGCCGAGCGTGAGGCCGGGCAACACGCCGTTGATGGGGTGCGACCACCCGCCGTAGCCGCCCAGAGGAAAGATGTTGATACCGGCGTTGGGCAGCTGGAAGGCGAGCAGGTAGAGCAGGATCAAGCCGAGCCAGAACGACGGTGCCGCGATGCCCAACAAGTTGAACACCGTGAAGGCGCGGTCGCGGATACTGTACTGCTTAAGCGCCGAGACCATCCCGATGGGGATACCGATGAGTAGCTCGAAGATGATGCCGAAGAGGGCCACCATGACCGTAGCGGGGAAGCGCTGCATAATCGAGGTGAAGACCGGTTGCTGGGTGACGTACGAGTAGCCCAGGTTGAAGTGCAGCAGGTGCCAGACGTAGATGGCGTACTGCACGTAGATCGGTTTGTCGAGGCCCAGGTCGTGGCGGATGCGGGCCAGCACCTGCGGTGTGGCGTGCGTGCCGGCGATGCTCTTGGCTGGGTCGGCGGGCACCAAGTACGAGAGCAGGAACGTGATCACACTGACGAAGAAGATCACGACGATAATCCACAGTAAGCGTCGGACCAGGTATCTACCCACGGTGCATCTCCGTCCCTCTGCGCATCACGTTGCTCAGCGCGTCGCTCTCATCGCGAAGTGCTTGGCCGCACATCCGCCACAAACCTAGAGCCTCACTTCTTCCAGTAATCGACGAAGTTGAACGTCCACACGGGGTGCACGTAGAAGCCGCCCACGTTGGGACCGAACATGGCGTTGAAGACTGGCTGGTACATCGGGTCGACGGGCGCCTCCTGCATGATGATGTCCTGCATCTGCTGGAACATGGCGAGGCGCTTCGTCGCGTCCAGCTCAGTGGTGGCTTGCTTATAGAGCTGATCGACGCGCGGGTCCCACCAGAAGCTCGAGTTGGCGCCGCCGTCGATGGCGCTGCTCTTGATGAAGAGCGGGCCGATCCAGTCAGACGGGTCGGGGAAGTCCTGGTACCAGTCGCTGAAGCCGATGGCGGCGTGGCTCTTCTTCAGGCTGATGAAGTTCCAGTAGGTAGCCCTGTCCATCACTTTGAGGCTGCACTTGATACCGATTGCCTGCAGGTCGTTTTGGATTGACTGGGCAATCTTCGGCACGGGGTCGACGTTGTCGGCGTAGTACGTGGTTGAGAACCCGTTCGGGTAGCCGGCCTCGGCCAAGAGCTGCTTCGCCTTGGCCGGGTCGTAGGGGTAGAAGTTGGTGCCGTCCTGATGGCCAGGCATGCCGACGGGGTAGATCTGGTCGATCACCGAGGCTTGTCCGCCGAGGAGCTTAACGATCTTTGTACGGTCAATCGCGTAGCAGATGGCCTGGCGCACTTTCACGTTGTCGAACGGCTTCTCCAGTTGGTTCATGAACGTGTAGGCGAAGGCGATCTGGGGCGCGTTATCGACGTACTGCTTCCACTTCGGGTCGTTCATCGTGCGCACGAAATCGGCCGGTGGCACACCATCGCCAAGGATGTCGGCCTCGCCGCGCTCGAGTTGCAGCAAGGCGGTTGCCGGCGTTGCCGAAAGATGGAAGTCGTACTCGTCGGCGTAGACGTGATCCTGATCGAAGTAGTTGGGGTTGCGCTTCATGACGATCTCTTGGCCCGGCGTCCAGTGGTCGAACATGAAGGGGCCGCTACCCAGGGGGTGACGGGCGAAGGCTTTGTTGCCCCACTTGTCGACCCACTCCTTCGGCACGACGTAGCAGAAAGGCATCGAGATGGCGTTGAGGAACGCCGGGTCGGCCGCCGTCAGGTCGATCTCGACCGTGTGTGGGTCGATGACCTTGTAGCCGGCCACGTCCTTGGTCTTGCCATCCATGTAGGCCTGCGCGCCGACGACGCCGCTGTAGAAGAAGGTCGCTGGCGCCAGCGGCAGCTTGAGCATGCGCTCGAAGCTGTACTTGAAATCTTCGGCGGTCACTGGGCGGTTGACGGGCGGGGCGAACTTGGCGTCCGGCCGAATGTGGAAGATGTACGTCTTACCGCCGTTCTTGACCTCCGGCATGGCCGTGGCCAAGTCGGGCACGAGCTTCGTGCCAGCGTCACCGGCGCCGCTGGAGTACTTGAGGAAGGTGTTGTAGAGCATGTGCTCCATCGACCACGACTCAACCTCCCAAGCGATCGCCGGATCGAGGCCGGTGGGCTCACCCTGGAAGGTGACGACGAGGGTGCCGCCCTTCTTGGGCGTGCCACCGCTACTGGCGCTACCACTCGTGCTGCTGCTCGACGTGCCGCAGCCCGTGACGGCGAGTGCCAGCAGCAGCGTTGCGACCAGCACAAGCGCAACCGTCACCCCATGTCTCTTCACCATCTCACCCTCCTCTTTGCTCGCCCCGTAAGACATTTGCCAGTCTGGCAAAACTCAGCGCCACTGTTCTCCTCGCCGTTGCTGTGTTGGCCACCTGAAGCCCTTCACCGACGGCGTTGCTGCGGGTCGAAGGCGTCGCGCAGGCCATCGCCAACCAGGTTGAAGGCGAGTACGGTGATCATGATTGCCAGACCCGGATAGATCACCAAGTGAGGCGCTGAGAGGTAGTAACTTTGGCCATCGGAGATCATCTGCCCCCAAGAGGGCGTCGGCGGCTGCACGCCGAGGCCGATGTAGCTCAACGTTGCCTCGAAGAGGACGGTCGTCGCGATGCCGAGGCTCGTGTAGACGATGATCGGCGCCACCAAGTGCGGCAGGATGTGGCGGTAGAGGATGCGCAAGTTGGAGCAGCCGGTAAGCCTGGCGGCATCGACGAACTCCTTCTCGCGGATAGAGAGCACTTCCCCGTGAATCACGCGCGTCATGGGCGTCCAGTACACGATGCCGATGACCACGACCAAGATCCAGAGGCTAGGCTTGAGGACGGCCACCAAGGCGACGGCGAACAAGTAGATGGGGAAGGCCATCATGACATCGGTGGCGCGCATGATCAGGGTCTCGACCCAACCGCGGAAGAAGCCGGCGGTGAGGCCGAAAATCACGCCGAGGATAAGTGCCAGGCCGTTAGCCAGGACGCCAATCACCAGCGAGACGCGGGCGCCATAGATCAAGCGGCTCAACAGGTCGCGTCCCAGGGTGTCGGTGCCGAGCAGAAACTTGGCGCTCGAGCCGACGGGCATGCCCTTCATGGTGAGGCCGTCGTTGTACTGCGTGGTCGGGTTGTGGGGTGCGATCCAGGGCGCGAAGATGGCCACGATGATGAGAATCACGATGGCGAAGAGGCCCGCGACGGCGAACTTGTCTTTGACGAAGCGCTGGCGCACCTCTTGCCAGGTAGTGCGGTGCTCGATGAAGAGGCTGTCCGGGGACCATTCGAGGTCGCCCAAGGAGCCGGCCTCGTCGGCTTCGAGCGTCCCAATCTCACCCGGCGGCGTCGTGAGCTGGTCGCTCACCGCTGTTCACCTCCGTCAACGCCGGCAGTCACCGGCAAGTCGGACTCGATGTTCTCGGCCTTGCGGATGTTCGGGTAGCTCGTGCTCGTGATCAGGTGGCAGGCGGCCCAGTGGCCGGGTCGTACCTCGCTAAGTTGCGGATCGCTCACGTCGCAAAGGCCTGGCTGGAAGGCCGGGCAGCGCGTGTGGAAGTGACAGCCCGGCGGTGGATCGGCGGGGCTAGGCACATCGCCTTTGAGCACGATGGCGCGCCGCCGTTCTTCGGCCTCGGGGTCGGGGATCGGGACGGCCGAGAGCAGCGCTTGCGTGTAAGGGTGGAGTGGTTCTTGGTAGAGCGCCTCATTGGCCGCCAGTTCAACGATGCGCCCGAGGTACATCACGGCGACACGGTCGGAGATGTGGCGCACGACCGACAGGTCGTGCGCGATGAAGAGGTAGGTGAGGCCAAGTTGCCGCTGCAGTTCCTGCAAGAGGTTGATGATCTGGGCGCGAATCGAGACATCGAGCGCCGAGATGGGCTCGTCGCAGACGATGAAGTTCGGTTCGACCGCGAGGGCGCGCGCGATGCCAATGCGTTGCCGCTGGCCGCCGGAGAACTCGTGGGGGTAGCGGTTCAGCGTGTTGGGGTTGATGCCGACCACGTTGAGCAGCTCGCGCACGCGTTGCTCGCGCTCACCACGAGGGCGCAGCTTGTGGACTAAGAGCGGCTCACCGACGATGTCGCCTACCGTCATGCGCGAGTTCAGCGAGGCGTATGGGTCCTGGAAGATCATCTGCATGCGTCGTCGCTGACGACGGAGCGCGCGGCCGCGCAGGCGGGCCAAATCTTGTCCCTCGTAGAGCACTCGACCGGCGGTGATCTTCTCCAGGCGCAAGATGGCTCGCCCCGTGGTTGACTTGCCGCAGCCCGACTCGCCGACGAGACCCAGGGTCTCCCCCTTGTGGACGTCGAACGTCACGCCGTCGACGGCGCGCACGGCCCCGATCTTGCGCTGCAGCACGATGCCGCTCGTGATGGGGAAGTGCACCGTCAGTCCCTCGACGCGCAGCAGGGGGGCGCCATCACTCTGAGGCACGCTTTGCGGCATCTCAGTGGCGCTCACGGAGTCTCCACATTCGCCGGCGTGTAAGGGCCGGCGTTGGCAGCCAGAGCTTGGCGCGCCTCGGACTCGAGCAGCTGGTCGAAGTGGAAACAGGCCGAGAAGCGTCCGTCGACTGTAGGTACGAGGGGCGGCACCTCGCGCCAGCAATCGCGCGTTGCCAAATTGCAGCGCGGCGCGAAGGCGCAGCCGGGCGGCAGGTGCGCCAGATCGGGCGGTAGACCCTCGATGGACTGCAAGCGTTCCTTGCGCGGTTCGTCCAAGCGCGGCACGGAGCGCAGGAGGCCAACCGTGTAGGGATGGTGCGGATGCTTGAAGAGCGGCTTGGCTGGGCCGACCTCGACGAGCCGGCCGGCGTACATGACCAAGATGCGTTTGGTCATGCCCGCCACGACGCCCAAGTCGTGCGTGATCAGGATGATGGCCGCGTTGTACTCCTGGGAGAGGGCCTTCATCAGGCGCAGGATCTGAGCCTGGATCGTCACGTCGAGAGCCGTCGTCGGTTCGTCGGCGAGGAGCAGGCGTGGGTTGCAGCTGAGGGCGATGGCGATCATCACGCGCTGGCGCATGCCGCCGGAGAACTGGTGCGGGTAGTCGTGGATGCGTTGCGCAGCCTTGGGAATACCGACCATCTCCAGGAGCTCGATCGACCGTTTCACCGCTTGCGCGTGGCTCATGTGGAGGTGGGTTTCGAGACCTTCGGTCATCTGACGCTCGATCGAGAGGACGGGGTTCAGCGACGTCACCGGGTCTTGGAAGATCATGGAGATGTCTTTGCCGCGCACTTTGCGCACCTCGTGCTCGGGCAGACTCAGCAAGTCGCGTCCTTCGAACTCGATCTTGCCGGCGAGGCGGGCAGTCGACATCATGCGCGTGAGGCCCAAAATGGAGAGCGCAGTGATGCTCTTGCCGCAGCCCGATTCGCCCACCAGCCCGACCATCTCGCCTGGCTCCACGGCGAAGCTCACCTGGTGGACGGCGTGCACTACCCCTTCTTGGCTATGGAAATCGACGGAAAGGTCCGTCAGTTGTAGCAGACGACCAGCTTCCACGCTTATGAGGCTCCCGCAGTGACCACGTGCATATAAAGACACAGCCTTCGGTGAACCGCAAGTCGGCCTCTTACCCACAAGTGACGCCAAGTGAGGTTGGCTCCGTCAGGCGTTGCTGCTAGCGTCGCTTCTCCGTTCCCGCGGACGAGCGTGCATGACGCTTGGTATACTGGGTATGCTCTGTGCTCAACAGGCGCAGTCTAGTACTTCGGCCTCTCTCCCGCAAGCAGCTTGTTCGCCTGGGTCACTCTTGTCGCCAGGATCGTCAACGGGTCGCCAGCGGGTCGGTCGCTCGGGTCGCGGGCGAGCCGCTTGGTGATCAGCTTGCGCTGCCGGTAGGATACGAACGACGTGTCGAGGTAAGTGGAGCTGAAGCGGTTGTGTCGCGACCTGATCAGCGCAAGTAAGCAACGTGACGAGGAGCCTTGCCGTGCGTCCCCTCGCTCCCCAGGAGATCTATCGTGCTATCGAGGCATTCGCACCGCAGGCGCGGCCCTACAACTTCGACGATCACTACGACTGCTGGGGGTTCGTCCGTTACGTCTACCGGCACCTCCTCTCAGGCTACCTGATCGATGAGGAGCTGGCTGCCGACGCCACCAGCGACGCCAACTGGGAGGCGCTCGCCAGCCCAGACGACCTGTTGCCTGGCGATGTGCTGACCACCCACTCGCACCACGAACCGGGCCAGTTCCACGTCGGTCTCTACTACGGGCAGGTTGGGGCTCATCACCTGATGTACGACTCCTCGCCGGCGGGTAACGTCCCGCTGTTCACCGACGACCCAGCCGCGCCAGGCGGTTTGCGCCTTGTGGGAGCGCGCCAGATCCTCACGCGCTACCAGCGCGCCACCGAGGGGACGGCGCGCTTGCGCAACGAGGGCGGCGCCTACGTGCGTCTCCTGAGCGATCAACTGCGCTACCGTAACGTGCGCATCCACCGCGCCTTGCGCGAGGGCAACCCGAATGGCAGCCGCGATGTCGTCCAACTCCGACGCTCGATGGGGCTTACGGCGCTGCCGTTCTACTGCCGCAGGGAGTTACCCACCGACGGGCAGGGGCGGGAGGTGTACGACAACCGCTTCACGAAGGCCGAGAGCTTGTACAGGCCTGACGGGGCGCCCGTGCCCGATGACGAGTATGAGCGGGTATTTGGCGAGCGCGAGTCGCGGCGGGCGGAGGTGCGAGAGGCGGGGCCGGGAGAGGCGGGGCTGGGCTGGGCGGTGAGGGTGGGCCGGCCCACCCTCACCGCCCA
>Ga0078972_1008744_pt1 | contig 20781 bp, 10 predicted proteins | sample YelNatPaOPGAMG01_FD_67568 | JGI IMG/M metagenome (GOLD analysis project Ga0078972, IMG submission 67568) | Hot spring thermophilic microbial communities from Obsidian Pool, Yellowstone National Park, USA - OP-RAMG-01 (SPADES assembly) (version 2) | ecosystem: Environmental > Aquatic > Thermal...
GACATCCATATGTCTCAATATAGAATATCATGGCCTTATAAATCATAATTTCAACGGCTCAATTAGTCAACCTGTTTTTAGTGTTGGCTTTTTCATACTTACCCATTCCCCTTTTTTGATTTAATGCATATTTACTTGAAAGCATTGGAGCCTTGTGATAGGAATTTGACGCTGTTCAATAATGCTTATGTTGATCAGGAAAGAGTTTGACTATGTATCCAATGAAGCCTAAATACATTTGTTTAATAAGGGATAATCATAATAAGAGAGTTAGATAAGGAGATAATTCAATGCTAAAAAGGTTAAAAATCGAAAATTATAAATCCTTCAAGTCAATTGAAATAAGATTTAAGGATATCAATGTAATAATGGGACCAAATGCTGCCGGTAAGAGTAACCTCCTTGATGCAATATATCTCATTTCGAAAATTGTAACATCAAGGAATATAAATGAGGCATTTAAGGGACACCGTGGTGTACCACTCGAGAGTTTTTATTACGGGGAAGAGGGTTTTGAATCTCTTATAAAAAAAGATAAAATCTCAATTGGCTTTGAAGTAGATGTTGAATTATCTCCCTCGACTATCAATGAAGTGAATGATATTATACAGCAGAAGAGAAAAGGACTTGATTCTGAGGAGAAAGGTCGAGAGTATGTTACAGAAAAGAATTTGAGATATATATTAACTATTGAGGCTCTTCCGAAAACAGGGGTATTGAGAATTGTTGACGAGGAGCTATTTGGTATCTGTAGCAATGGGAGACCCAAAAAAAGCAGAAATCCCTTTCTGGGAAGGGATAAAGATAATTCAAAGTTGGTTTTACGAATGGAGAAGCAGGCACATCCAATATATTTTGACACTGGACTGGACCATTCTATTGTATCCACAGCACTTTATGAACCCCATTATCCCCATATAGTAGCCTTTCGCAGAGAGCTTGAAAAGTGGCAGACATACTATTTTGAACCAAGAGAGCTTATGAGAGAAGAAGTGCCACTGGCTGATGTAAATACGATTGGCTCCAGAGGAGAGAACATCTCGGCATTCCTCAATACATTAAAAGAAAAATATCCAAAAGATTTTGAGAGCTTAAATTTAGCCATTCAACAGATCTTACCTACCAAGCCTAAGATTGACATCGAGCTTCATAAAGAAGGGTTGTTAGGACTGGTTTTGCATGAAAGTGGACTGACCTTCTCTGCAAGGCTTATCTCGGAGGGTACGCTTCGTATAATAGGACTTATATCAGCTATTCATCCCAAAAATCCGTCTTTGCTTATTGGTTATGAGGAACCAGAGAATGGTGTTCATCCCGTTAGATTGAGGCATATTGCAACGCTTTTTAAAAACGCAGTTAAAATGTATGGAAAACAGATAATCATTACGACTCATTCACCATTATTTGCTGAATTATTTGATAACGAGAGTTTATTGGTCTGCGAGAAAAAGGAAAATTATTCCATCATAAAACCTTTTAAGGAAGAATTTGGGTCGCTATACAGGCGTAGGCAAATAGAATGTGAATTAACTGAAAGTATATTGAGAGGAGATCTTGGTGGATGATAAGGATATTATATTTTCTTGAAGACAGAATGCAGGAAGATTTTATTGCTTCATTAGTTAATCGAGTTGCAAAAGAAGAGAATATCCAAATTGAAAACGAAGTTAGATGGGCATCAGGTGGTTCTCAGGTTAAGAGACAATTCAAAAAATTTTTAAAAAATACAAAAGTCTATGATTTTGATTTACTGATAGTAGCTATGGATGGAAATTGTAAAGGCCATATGGAAAAGGAAAAAGAAATAACTAAGAGTATTCCAGAAGATATAAAGGATAAATTAATATGTTGTATTCCAGATCCTCATATTGAACGCTGGTATTTATTAGATTTAAACGCATTAAAGAGAGCTATTGGAGAAAATATTCAAATTAATCAACTGCCTCAGAAATGCGAAAAAGATTATTACAAGAGCATTCTGGGTAATGCACTGAGGTCCGTAGGTTCTCTTTTAGGTGGACCTGAATATGCTGAAAGGTTAGTCGAGAATCTTGATTTACATATACTGCAGGAAAAAGATAAGGGATTTAAACGATTTATTGATGAACTTCGGAGGAAGATAAGATTTTTTAACAACCGATAATGAAACTTGTATATTGACGGTAGAAGTTGTAACAAGCCAGACAAAAAAGATATTAAAATCGGTAAGTTTATTATTCAAATCTAAGATGGGAATGAAGACAGGTCAGTAGAAGGAGAAGATCAAGGGGAATACTCTAATGATTCACTTATCAGCAATATAGTATTCGAGAGATATGACCCAAAGAGTGAGGAAATAGGTCCTAAGAAGGAGTTAATAAAACAGGCTGTTAGAGAAAAGAATAGCCTTTCTGATCCAAAACAATATAAAGAGATATACCCAGGTTACTATAGTGCTTTGATAACAGTTGCTTACTTAGCGGTCGAGGGGAATACAGAGGCAGTTGAGTTTGTCCAGAGTCTTCTTGAAAAAGATGAACTGGATCTGTCTGATAAAGTTTATCTGATTAGACATTTGCGAAAGATTAAGGATGATAAGACAATAGATTTGCTAATGAATATCCTAAGAACTACCAAATCCAATGACACTACAAGACGGCTTATAACGGAAACCCTCAAGACAATAGCCTCAACAGAAAGAAAGGAACTGATACAATCACTCTATGAAATTATGAACTCAAACAATTTTTCTTATAAGATGAAGGGGAAAATACTTCGTGTGATAGAGATACTAAAAGGGAATGAAGAGCTCTATTATAAGAGAATTTAGGGCCAGTTCGGATTTGCATCGCAAAATATAGATATGAATCACCATCTATTCTAATTGCAACAAATTTCAGCAGTATGTGTTTAAATTATCAGTGCTTGACTTGACAGATTCGTTCTATTGTGAAAATATATTGCCGATTTTGCCATAATCCCTTAGAAGAAGGAGGATTTTATGCCTCATAAGAAGAGTCTTATGCCAGTAATTCTGGTAGTTATAGCTATTCTTATCTCCTGCGCCGAGGAGTATTCACCTGTAGACAAATCCGATATGTCTCCTCTCTATGTCTCCTCTACATTTCCTGAGAATGGTGCAAAAGATATAAAGAGGGACCTCTCTCCAGAGGGCGGGGTGGTGATAAGCTTCAGTAAACCCGTTGACGAAAGGTATCTGATTAGCGATTTCTTCGATTTTACCTGCAATGGGGTCCCTGTTGAAAACAAGATATCCATATCTGATGATAAGAAGGTTGTGACACTTAAACTCAAGAGGGATTATATGCTTCCGGAGATGGCATTTTGCCGGGTAGTTATATCCAAACTCATAAAGGATGCAAATGGATTACCTCTGTATATAAGCCCTACATCTGAATCTGCTGCCCTGATAGATGAAGATGCCGGGGTAGTGGATGTGGTGGGCTCTGATATTGTATCCACTGATACAGGTATCTTAAATGATACTGGTAATACCGAAAAGACGCCAAAGGATAAGAGGACGGGAGAAGGGGATTATGTCGTCGAGTTTGTTACGCAATATACCCCGCTCAAAATCGTATCCACAGAGCCTCAGGACGGGGCTATGATAAGTGTAGATGATATTCCTGATTTCAAGGGAGTTACTATTACATTCAACAAGCCTCTGAATGCAGACGATGTAAATATATCTAATTTCGTAGTGAGTGGCGAGGGTATCAACCTTACCCTATCAGAAGACAGGTTGAGTGTGACAATAGGTCTCCTCTCCGGGCTCAAAGAGGGTAAGAGATATGATGTAATCGTTATGCCCTTTGTAAGGGATGAGGCAGGGATTAGCCTGATGGAGACTTATACATTTAGTTTTACAACTGATTTTATAAAACCTTCGGTAGTTAGTGTTATCCCAAAGGATGGAACTCTGGATGTAGATTACAAGCTCGAGGCTATCAAGATAGAGTTCAACAAGGATATGTCCCCCGCTACTATAACTACCTCTACAATAAGACTGATTGGTGTTGAGAGCTATTCCGTCAGATATAGTGAAAGATCGGCATATATAGAGAATTTCAACCTGAAAGAAAACAGGGATTATACAGTGGAGGTCTCATCGAGTATTATGGACCTGTCGGGATTCTATCTGGATTCTAACTATGTTTCACACTTCAAGACCCGATATGACTCCCCGTATGTAAAGACAATCTTCCCCTCTGATAAGGCAAGCGGGGTTCCAGCCAGTTTGAAGAGTATAGATATCGAGTTCTCCGAGGATATGGATTTCGATAATCTCAGTCATACATTCTTCGAGATTTCACCGGATGTGTCGTTTAGTCTTAAGGTGATAGATAGCAGGAGATTGAGTCTGATGCTCGATCAGAATCTGCTCTCGGGCAATACATACACTGTGAAGGTAAAGAGTTATCTCAAAGACCTCTCTGAGATAAGTATGGAGAAGGATTTTATCTCTACATTTACAGTCTCTACAACGCCTGACAACAATGAACCCTCGGAATTTATCATCTACTCCAGGCCTATAACCGACCCGATAGAAGATCTTAGAAAGGGATTCATTATAGAGTGGAAGGCCCCTGCCAGCGATATTATAAATGGAAAACCTGTAGGGAAGGTCAAGGCCTATAGACTCGTATATTCTGAGACACCCTTTGATAAGAGTGAATTCAACACAAAGACTGAACTTACGGGACTCCCAACCCCCTCTAATCCGGGAGATATCCAGAATATCAAAATGTATTCATTTATAGACAAAGATAACAATGAGTACCCAATAAAATATAATAAACCTTACTATTTTATGGTGAGTGCAACCGATGGAACTAATACAGTCTATTCCAATCTCCTCAAGACAGGTATCCTGCCAGACAATAAAGTGGTCCTGATAAATAGCAAGTTTTCGGGTGTGTCTGTCGAATATATAGAGAATTTCAATGGTTATAATGTGGTTGCAATAGGAGATACTGATGAGGTATCGAACAATCAGACTACTGGTGCGGTGAGCATATTCAGAATGAATGGAGATAGTTTTACACAGGTGTTCAAGATTTATGGAAACAGGGATGGCTCCCTCTTTGGCTACCGAATCAAGGCAGTCGATATAAACAATGACGGATGTAAGGACCTTGTTGTCTCTGCCCCTCTGGATGGGGAGAATAGAGAGGGAGCTGTATACATCTATCCTCAGGTAAAGAGTGGAGGTAGTTGTACATTCGATAGCAATACTCAACCTCGAAGATTGAGCAATAATATAAAGGATTCGATGTTTGGTTTCTCCATATCTACTATGATTTTACAGAACAAGGAGAATCTGATCGTTGGGGCGCCGGGAACTGGTGAGATGCAAAATGGGGCGGTATATATATATTACAACAAGGCAAATCTCTCCGAAATCGCGGATAGTGGGGATAAACAGATCTATGGCAATCTCTCTGCCTCATCATTTGGATATGCCGCTATCTCCACCGATATGAACAACGACGGTTGTACGGATATCATAGTCTCTGCACCTGATGCCGGAGGTTTCAGCAAGGGGAGGGTATATGTCTTCTACCTCTCATCTACTGTAAATGGGTGTGTAATCCAGAACACCAATGCAGCTAATCCCGACCTGAGTATAGATGGGGACGCAGATTATACAAGACTCGGGTACAATCTTTTGTCTCTCGATCTCAATGGAGACAATAGATCCGAACTCGTAATGAGTGCAAGAGATGATGCAAATAAGAGAGGGTACATTATTATCCGTGATGGCAGTAGTGGTAGTCTTATGAAACTATTCGGGGAGGGCGGTGGCAACTTCGGGCATTTTATGACATATGCGAGGGATTATCTCAAGAACGGTTGTATAGATGGTTCTAATAATTTGTGCAATGACCTCTTTGTATCGGATGAATATCTCGGCAGGGTATATCTTATCGAAGGAAGGGAGAATATCTCTGATATAAAATTCGAAGATGCCATCCCCTTTGGAAGCGAGTACAATATAAATTCCTTTGGATATTCCTGTGCGATAGTGCCTTATAATGATTTCGAAGCCCTCTTTGTATCTGCACCATTTGCAAAGACGGGCGGTGATTTTATCTCGAAATTTATTATTTACAGATAAGGAGTTTTGTCTATGAGAATAAGAATATCCTTTTTCCTTTTTATCCTCTTTTTGATCTCGCAATACGCATTTGCTCAAGACCTCAGAATAACCAGTCAACACTCCGAGTTCTCCGTCTCCGAGGAGGGGAAGGTTCAGAAATATATATTGTTGAAGTCGGATGCTGACCTTGTAATAAAGGTAAAGGGGCCTACATTTATTAATATCAAATTTAGAGGGTTAGTGCCGATGGACAAGAAGGGGAACGCATCATTTACATTCTCATATTTGAGGGATGGTGGTTTCAGGTCGACGAATACCTATGATGTAAAACTCGAGCCAAGGAAGAAGAACAAGAAGATCGATATCATCACCGAGGGTACCTTCTGGGCAACAGAGCCTCTCTGGATTCAGATTAAGGTTCCGGAGGGTGATCACATTTATCAGATTTCGAGGCCTATGGAACTTCCAGAGGGTTTGATACTCAAGGTGTTCAAGGCGAATAAAGAGGATACCACGATTGCAGCAAAGCCGGAGGTCTCGGATATCCCGATTGCACCTCTTCCCCCGAAGGAGGTGAAGAAGGAAACAAAGGTCATAATGGCAGAGAGGGTAGGCGATGGGGCTCCTGTTGTCGAGGAGAAAAAGGTAAAAAGGAGAGAAGAGGAGCCACAGAAGAAGAGATATTTCAGTGTTGCAGTGAAGGCAAACCTCCTTGTGCCTACGAGCAGGGTGGATACTACCTATGCCCTATCTCTGGACCTGAAGTATATAAGCCCGCTATTGAATAACAGACTCGCCTTTGGAGTGGAGGCGGGATATTATCCCCTGTCAGGAAAAGGGAAGAACATAGATCCACAAATAGGGCTTTTCGATTACTCCTTCGATATCACAAATATACCGATATTTGTAGGGGCTGAATACAGCCTGCCAGCAAAATTGATACCATTCGGCGTATTTGTAAATGGAGGTGCTGCAATTGTACTCTCTTATTCTACATCGAAGGTCTTTGGAGGAGAGGACTATTCAAACGGACTGGCTTATGGATATTATCTCGGGGCGGGTGCAGAGATATCACCGGGATACGGATTTATTGTCTCCGAGATTAGATTTTCGAGCGTATATTTGAAGTACGATACGATAGTTGATGAAGGAGAGACAGGGAACATCGGTGGGACGAATGTATATGTTGGTTATAAACTTGTCTTTTAATCAAGGAGGATTTTATATGAAGAGGTTTATCGGTCTTTTATTAGTAATTTTTCTGAGCTTCTCCTGCAGTGACCAGCCATTCGTAGTTGGTGTGGATTCGCCACTCAGGGTCGTGTATATCTCACCTACTGATTCAGCAACCAATGTCTCGAGGGATGTAGTTGTAAAGATCGTATTTTCCGAGCCGGTTGTAGAGAGTACACTCACAGATAATATCGCCCTCTACGATTATTCCAAAAAGGATGAGAGCCTCAAGGTCGAGACGGAGCTCGCTTACTCAAAGGATACGAATACCGTTACACTGAAGCCCAAGAAGGCACTGAACTACGCCACCCAGTACCTGATAAGAGTAAAATCCGATGTGACGAAGGTGGATACCAAGGATTCGAAGGGAGGTAAACTCGCCCGAGAGATAAGCACCCTCTTTACAACGGAATATCTCTCTGATTTGAGAGTCCTCTCCGTATATCCCGCAAATGGTGCAACAGAGGTAGCACCGGATAGCAATATCGTAGTACAGTTTTCGGAGCCTGTGGACAATACGCCGCCCAGTTTCGATGGTTCGAGCTCATTTGTGGTCTGTGATATGGGTAGCCCAGATTCGTATAAAGATGGCAAGTGTAATGACCCCATTGCGGGGAACTGGACATTCGATGAGAAGAAGACGACTGCCACATTCAAGCCCGAGAAGGCTTTTGGCTATACCAGATCTGTAAGACTGATTCTCTCGAAGGCGATTCGTTCGGAGAGGGCAAAGCAGTTTGGAGATAAGGTGGGAAACAATTATTACGGACATCTTATTGCAGATTATATAGTGGACTTCAAGACAAAGCTTCTGGATAGATTCGATGTAGTATCCATATCGCCGGCAAATGGTGCAACGGGAGTGAGTCTTGATTCCAAGATTATAATAAGATTCTCGGAGCCAGTAAACACAGAATCGGTTGTATTCTTCAACAAGGAGGGGGATGAGGAGAGCCTGAAGGAGAGTGCAACCATTCTGGTGGAGAATATAACAGATAAGAACAATATCGCCCCATTCTATATGAAGGGCGAATGGGATAGTGAGAATAAGGCTCTCACCCTTACAAGGGTAGATTCGAAAGATGGTGAGACCGTGATACCATTCCCATATTCGGCAGATATAAGAATAACGCTCAAACCCACAATCCAGTCCGAACGAGGCAAAGGGCTTATCAATCCCGAGGAGATTTATAAGAAATCTCAGGGGTATCTGAATAATGGCGAGGCAGATGTTATCTCGGGCTTCAGCACCATAGACCCGCCCGAACTTCTGATTGTAAATATCAGCCCGGAGGCTGATTCGAAAGATATCTCCATAAGGTCTCAGATAAGGATCAAGTTCTCCGAGCCAGTGGATCTGGCTACAATAACATATCCATCGGACATCAATTCAGAGAATTACAGACTCAGGATTGTGGATATTACAGATGAGAGTAATAGATTGCTGGTAGAACCACTGGATACGGCAAACCCCGTTTTAACCGATAAGGATGAACCCTCGATAGTAGTCTTCAAACCGAAGTATCCTCTCGACTATCTGCACACTTACGAGCTCGAGATAAGAGAGGGGATAAGCAGTCTGCGGGCTACCCAGAGGGGCGGTTTCTTGAGACTACCTCAGATTCAGAGATTCACCACAGAGGGCACAGGTGAATTCTATGTGTCGGGTACATATCCTGCTGATGGGAGTCAGAATAACGGTATAGATACAAAGGTCAGAGTCAGATTCAACAGGGGAATAAATACGGATTCACTCCTTGTGGAATTCTCGAAGGGGAGCGTCTCAAGTATTACCAACAAGACTATTACAGATGAGAACGCCATATTTGTTCCTGATACCCTGAAGGGTTACTATGTAAGATTTACAAAGAATGATACAGAGTGCAGCGGATTCATAATCTCCAATCAGAATAAGTCCTTCGAAGTCGAAAAGACACCCGACTGTGCTGTGGATAATACATATTCTTATGTAGTATACAAACCAGCCCTTATTCTATCGAATCAGAGTGAATACATTTCGCCGGTGGACAGTAAAAAACCCTTCTTCTTTTACAACAACTTTATAACCTCGGGTGTTGTATCTTCTGCTACATCTGATTCGATTACAGATAGTACAAAGAATTTTGCGGTAGATGAACTTAAAGGGAAGCTGCTAAGGATCCTGAGAGGCAAGAGTGCAGGAGAGACTTACGAGATAAAATCGAATACCTCCAACACAATCAGCATTACAGCACAGTTTACAGAGACCCCCGATTCCACATCCGAATATGCGATTGTTACACCTGCAGAGGTTCTCAAATCCTCTGTGAGCTCCGCTGACAGAAGGAGTATAAAGATAGATGGTGCAAACTTCGATGTAGATGAATTTAAGGGATTCGAGGTGGAGATTATAAGTAGCTCTGGCGAGGCTTTCAGAAAGGGCATTATAGCCAATGACCCCGATACATTGTATGTGGATAGCGATCTTGAATCTATCCCCGATAATACAAGTCAGGTTGTGATAAGAGATGCGAGGGAGTTTATATATACACCGGGAGATATCATACCCTATGGGTCTCTCGTAAGGGGTGTTATACCATCATCCACAGTTCTCGCATCGATAAGAGACATAAGTAATGGCTCAATCGAGGATGATTTCAATTTCTCATTTAAGATTTCAGAGTCTCCTATACTCTCTATAAAATCGGTCTCTCCTTCGGATAAGGCGGACAATATTGATACGGAGACGACTATTACTATCTATTTCTCAGAGGCGATAGACCCGAAGAGTGTCGAGAAGGCATCGGGCAATATTGTATTTCTGGACGGCAACAATAATCCTGTTGACTTTACCATAAGTCCTGTTGGAGTGGAGACTGATAATATCGAGATAATCCCCGTAAAAACGGCTCTCAATCAACCCCGACTCAAATACTCAACGAGTTATACAATTACATTGAAGGCTGATATCGCATCTTTGAGGGGTGGGAGACTTGCAAAGGACTATTCTTTCAAATTCAAGACCTTAGACCCTGTTCCACTCTCTCTATTATATTCCCAACCCTCTTCAGTATCGGGTATTGTTGCAACAGGGATCAAGAGGGAGACATCGAGGAATAGCGGAGTTCCAACCTCCTTCGTCTTTGCCTTCTCTGAAGGGCTCAAGCAGGCAAATATTGACACCACCACCCTCAAAGTAGAGGATGTAACCTCCCTTCAGGACCCATTCGACCTGACCAAAACTGGCGTATCTGTGCTGTATACAACCGGCTCCAATGCGGCTGATGATCCGCCCGATGGCTCACTCGGGATCGGGCTCGATAACATACTCACTATCACACCAACGGATTTATTGAACTACTCTCAGGTGATCCGAATCGTGATAAGAGGACAGGATGATGCGCAGGGGGTTGATTGCAGCAAGACCTCCAGTTGCAAGACATCGGGGATATTCACGAGTGACAGGGCGACTGTTGAGGGCGGGCAGCTCAGGAATACTTATGTAGTTGTGTTCAGAGTGGAAGACCCCGAGCCTTTGAGGATTGTGAGTGTGAGCTCAGAGCGCGGGGATGCAACACTAAAGAGAGACATAAGTGGCAGTAGTGAATCATTGCTCGTGAAGTTTACAGAGGGGGTAAAGCAGAGCTCATTTGTATTGGGCTCCACAGTTATGCTCGAGGATGTTACGGGTGTCGCTGACCCTGTGAATGGAAATGCTATTTCGAGCATTCCTGCTACAGTCTCGTTTTTGAATAATCAGGGTACACCAGCTCAGGATAGTCCCACCACCACGGATCTGATTGGCACCGACACAATAGCAAAGATTAAACCAACGGCTTTACTCCCTTATGGTACGGTTCTGAGGTTGAGGCTCAAGGGAGAGAATCCACCCTCGCTATCTGGTATTCAGTCTGATAGGGCAACCAATATCGATGGACAATTGCATAAGTGCACACCCGATTCAGGGTATGATTGCAATGGAAGCGGTGAATATGTATATATCTTCAGAGTAGAGGGTATATCTGACCTCTATGTAAAGAGCTTCAACCCCGGCGATGGCTCTACGGGAATTCCTCAGGATGCAAGGGATGTCGTGATCGTCTTCTCTGAGCCCGTTGATTGCTCCACTGTAAATTCTACGAATATAAAGGTAGAAAGGATTTATCCATCTCTGTCTACTCTTTCGGGGAATTTTAACTGCTTAAATGATGTTGTAACATTTACCGCAGATGAGGATTTTGGATATAGCAGGGATATAAGGGTTACGGTCGGCACCGGTGTCAGGAGTCTTAATGCTCAATATGTCAATCCAAATGCAGACCCGCTTATGGGACACATCAGAAGGAGTGTGAGCGCTACATTCTCAACAGAGGATCCACCCGCCCCGTATATTGTGAGTATGAACCCAGGACCAATATCTACAGGGGTGAAGAGGGATAGTGAGATTACTGTATCTTTCAATGAGGCACTGGATCCCGCCTCCGTGAATTCGACAAATTTTACAGTGACAGATACCTCCTCGATGAATATTATCAACTGCGCCACTCTCACACTTATTAACTCGAACACCACGATAAGGTGTGTGCCTCAGAGCCTCTTTGGATATTCCCACACAATCTCCGTATCCATTAGAGGTGGCACAAATGGTATAAGAAGTGCTATTGCTACAGATCGAGGTGGTTGGTTCAATCCGGTTCCAGATCCATATTCATACACATTCAAAATCGTGGACATCCCGGAGCTTCTGGTTCTTGCCACCAACTTCTCGGGTAGCGAGAGTTTTGCGCCCAATGCGAACTTGCAGATTATCTTCAATAGTTATGTGAACTTCAATGACATTGTAGGGAATCCGGCGGATATCTCAGATGATAAGATCTTCCTCGTGAAACAGACAGATATAAACACCCGAATTCCCATAACCATCTCCAATCCCATTGCAGGCGGAGAGAGTTCACCCTCAACAATCAGGATCACACCATCTTCTCCTCTCGATTACTCGACAGGGTATTCTGTGTTTGTGCTTGGAGATTATCCATCGGGTGTCTGCAGACCCGAGAGAAACTCCACAAATTTGGGAGGATGTATTACGAATGCTAATATCGAGAATACCCCATACAAAGGTTTGAGATTCGACTTTGCAGTATCCAGTGCACCTGGACTTGCTGTTGAGAGCGTCATCCCTCCAGATAAGTCCACAGGTATCGACAGAAAGCCAGAGATAAGGATATCATTCAACAATGAAATTGTCTTTGGCTCGGTTGCAGGGAATATCTGTCTCACAAAAGGGGATAATCTCTCCACAGATTGTTCAGGACCACTTGCTGTGCAGTTGCAGGCATTTACTCAGGTTGACAGCAGGACTGTCTCTACATACCCTGTAAACGACCTCGATTTCGATACCACTTATACAATCGTTGTTACAAAGGGAGTTGTTGATATATATGGGGATACGCTCGATTCTTACTATACATCTACATTTACAACTATCACATCCACACTCGTTCAGGATATAACGGTCTGGGATGGGACCCAATATAGCAATTACCTCTTCTCGGCAATAAACGATATGCATATCAGGGTCAGATTTACTGAGGATATGGATACATCGACTGTTGATAGCAACAAGGCGTATCTTACTTACAAAGACGAATTTGGCCAGATAATCCCGCTCAGAGGTACTATCGACTGGGAGGCAGCGCCTCTCAATAAGAAGGTTATGTACTTTACGTCTATGCTCGGGAATATCTTTGCCTGTGATGGTAAGGCGATATATGCCTGGGGGAATGATGGCTCTACTAAGATAGCACCTGACAATGAGTTCTATTCCCCATCGTATACATTCACAACGGATGACATCGGGAAGATTCTGTACATCTCGGGTTCCAGCAATGGCTACAACGGATATTATACTATTTCAGGTGTTGATGCCGGTTCGGCTGTCTTGAGTGGTGCAAAGTTTAGTAGTATCGAATCTCCACTCTCTTTTAAGATACTGAATGAGGTTCCATCTCTCCCGTATAATACCGTATTTACTTTCCACATAACCACGAACATCTACAATGCCGCACATACAAAGAATATTGCCCCGACCTCAGGAAATTACGAGCTGGTGAAGGATTTCAAATCTGCAGGCTCTCCTCAGATCGAAAAGATCACATATTCCAATTCAGTCATTCGTAATGGCAGTGAGTATTTCTATGTCTATGATACGAACCTCTATGATGCAACGGATGTACCGATTGTCTCTAAGTTCAAGATAACATTTACTGAGCCTTTGAATGTATCCAGTGTGGAATATCGTTCAGTTATGGTTTCAGAGTTGTGGGGACAAGATGGGAAGATTACAGCTGGTTCGAATGTCTTCGAGATAACAACCTCTTCATTCAGTTCCAATGATGTTGGCAAATACATCATATTCTATGATTACGGTTATATAGGAGGTCCCTACAGGATAGTGGCGTATAACAACCCGAATAGTGTGACCCTTAGTGAAGGGTTTTTGGAATCCAGATCCAATCTCAAGTACGATATGGTACTCGATGGTAGTACACCGGGAATCATTTACACAGAGAACGGCAACAGGACCATAGTATATGATGCCTCGAAACTACCCGGTTATTTGAAGTATAATCACGAATACAAGTTGATGCTGATGGGTAGACCTGAGATGGGTTATCCGTATACTATAGGCCTCGAGAATGGTAATTTTCTGAAAGGCATCACTATTGCGAGATTTACCACATCCCCTGAGACTACGGTCAAGTTCAATCCTGTTGACTGGAGCACTACAAACAATGAAATAAACGATCCGATGTTATTTGTTGCGATCTTCTCGAGGAGTATAGACATAGGTTCGGTTGATGAGAGTTCCTTCTATGTAATTCAGCAGGGGGAGAAACTGCCTGTTCTTTATGCATACTATGCTGATTTCCCGAATATCGTAACTATGATTCCGATCCCTGCCTTCAAAACGGGTAGTAATGCAAACTTTACGGTGAGTAGAGGTGTCAGAGACTACAGAGGAAACCCGCTTTCAAAGGACTGGAATAGTTCTCTTATGGTATCCTCGGCACCTGGTGGTGCTGCCCTTACACTTGAGAATCCGTCATCTGTTACTCCGTCATCAGGTTCAACCATAAAGGCGAATCAGGAGTTTACATTGAAATGGTTGTCAGCGGGTGGAAACTTCAGAGATTTGTTGCTGCCTACATCATTCAACAATTATTCTATCAAACTCAAGAATAATGCAGATAATAGTTATGTAGATGTCACAACAGAGCTTGTGCCCGGAGGGAATAATGGTGATTCGATTATAATCAAGCCAAAGAGCAATTTGAAGGGCGGAGTATCCTACACACTTACAGTTGACCTGACCAGGTGTGCAAACTTATATAGACTGCCAGGTGGAAGTACCCTGACTTACAATTACACAGTGGAGAATACACCACCGCAGATCCTCGCGGCAGGTCCAACAGGTTCCTCCAATCTCGCCCTATCCAGGGTATGGATTGCCTTCAATGAAGATATAGACATTAACACCATAAATCAGAATACAATCATCTTGCAGGACCTCTCGTCAGGCAATCAGATTTATGGAGTTTATTCAAAGGATTATGATTCATTGAATAATAGATGGTTTGTCTATCTTACACCCTCGACTCCGCTTCATTCCAATCTTGGAGGATATCGGGTAACAGTGAAATCGGGTGCAGCGGGTGTCAAGGACCTTGGAGGAATCCCGCTTGCCTCTGACTACACATACACCTTCTCTGTGGACAATATAGCCCCACAGGTTCTCAGTGTGAGCCCCTCAAATGGCACAATCAATGTCCCCGTTGATTCTAATATAATTATTACATTCAACGAACCGATATCCCCTTCTACGATATTTGGTGCAACAGAGAGTGAAGATGGCTCGGTGAATATAGAATATACCTCTGCCTGTGGCACGATCAAGAAGTCCTTCGGTTGTATCAGGCTCTCCGATGATTTTACAAAGGTGGTATTTCTCCCCGCAAGACCATATTATCTAATTGGCGACAGGCTCTATAGAGTCGATTTGAATGAGACCATAGTCTCTGATCTGGCGGGCAATGTTATGAACTTTGCTGATTTACCGGCAGTATCATCATTTACTACCGTATCTTCTTATCCAATCCTTGATTGTGAGGCATTGCCTTCGGCATCCAATCAACCAATCGAATTCTATTTCAATGAGAATGTGGACTATTCTACGCCAGGCTCAATTGTAGTATTTAATGTCTTAGACGGTAATCCTGTTTCTGTAAATATTGCTGGGACAAATGAGCCGAATGGGTATAAACTTACAATTACACCTCAGGCGGGGAGTTGGGCATCAGGAGATTATGGATATATCATCTCAAAGAGCCTCAAAGACGGCAGTGGCAATTCTGTAATAAGAGAGTATAATGGATACTTTACTATCCCGTAAAGAATAGGGCGTGTATCAAATCTCAGATGGAGATCTAAATGCCGGCTCAACCCCGGCATTTTTTTTACCCCCCGTTTTATCTCAAAAGGTAATAATTCAGGAAATAACAACTCCGCACTCACCGCTTAATCTATTGAAATCATGGGATAGATTTGGAATTTCCCTGCCCGAGTGCCAGGTACTGAAGTTATCTATACAAAACTTGAGTTATTCAATCCTGCGCATAAGTGTGAAAAACAAAATTGAGTCTTCAATGATAAAATGAATGGAGTATCCAAAACATTTTCATATCCTATACAAAGTGAACACCCCGTCTGTCTCTCACAGCCGCCCCTCTATGGGAGGGGAATTTTACTTACCAGCTTTTCATTTAATAATATATTCCATTGCGTATGGTGAAAATACCACTGATACTTAAATCTTAACGATAAATACACGATTTTGATTGACAATCAGGGAATAATCAATAAACTTCCGCTGTTGTTAATTTTGAGGAGGTTATTTATATGAAGAAGAAGATGCTGGTTGTATTGATGTTTGTAGGTTTTTCATTGTTACTGGCTGCCTGTCCGCCGAAGTTCCCGAATTGCAAAACTGATGAGGACTGTAAATCATATGAGAAGAACGAAGGTAAGGTAGTCTGTGTGATGGGTCAGTGCCAGGAGTGCGGGAAGGATGAGGACTGTGGTTATGGTAAGATATGTAAATTCAATAAGTGTGAGATAAAGCCAGAGTGTACTACTGATGCTGATTGTTCCGGTGGTATGCTCTGTAAGAATAATAAGTGTGTCCCGGAATGCACTTCTGATTCTGATTGTAAGGAAGGTAAGATATGCGAAGGTGTGAGGTGTGTGCCTGCTCAGTGTGCAAAGAATGAGGACTGCACAGAAGGTAAGGTTTGTGAGTCAGGCAGGTGTGTCCAGAAGATGCCAGCAAAGTCCGAAGAGGGTGAATGCAATATTGAGAGTATTCACTTCGAATTTGACAAGTATGATATAACACCTGAGGCGGCGGACATACTGAAGAAGAATGCAGAATGCATTAAGAAAAAGGGTATCAAGAAACTGGTAATTGAGGGTAATTGCGACGAGAGGGGGACAACTGAGTACAATATGTCTTTGGGACAGAAGAGGGCTGATGCAGCAAAGAAGTACTTAAAAAACCTCGGAATCAACATAAAGATGGATACTATAAGCTATGGTAAGGAGAAGCCCATCTGCAGAGAGTCAAACGAGGAGTGCTGGGCAAAGAATAGAAGGGATGATTTCGTCACAAAATAGAGCATCTGTTTGAAGTCTTTACAATTTAATTACAGAGAAGACTTTTGCTTTATTTAGATTTTGATTAATTAGAGGTTGTCTCTGTCTGGAGTTCAAAGGTGAAAAATTTAAATGAACACGATATAACTTTTGTTCTGGTTAGGTGCCTGTCAGTTATCTTTATTTCAAGCCTGTTGAGTGGATGTTTTATTTTTATGTCGAGAGACGAGGGCGAACAGATGATGGAGGAGATAAATGCCCTAAAGACTGAATTGAAGAATCTCAAGGAGAAACAGGAACTGGACCAGAAGGCGACAGAAGAGCGATTGCAGAATTATGATAAAGAGGCACAGAGACTCTCTCAATCTCTCGAAAATATCAGGAATACTTATGGCAGCAATGTAGCTGATTTTGGTGTTCAACTCGACAAGGTGGTAAATTCTATAATGGAGCTCAATGGTAAGTACGAATTGAATATGCACAGGATAGAGGAGATTAGTGCCGAACTAAATAGATTAAAGGAGATGTATCAGAAGATCCCTCAATCTGCTGTGAAGAACGATAGGCAGGAGGAGAAGAATATAAGACTCCCGGAGATCAAGCGACCCGATAATAGAAAGGATTATATAGCCCTTGGTAAGAAGTTTTTGAATGAAAGGCAGTGGGAGGCAAGCAGAATCATTTTTGAAGAGGCTCTGTCCCGATGGAATGATTCTGGAAAATACGAAATCATAATGCTGGTGGCTGAGAGTTATTACAGGGAAGGAAAATTTCAGAACGCAATTCTTGAATACGAAAAGATAATTAAAGACAAACCCAAGAATTTCTCATCGATGGATGAGGTGTTGTTTAAGTTGGGTGTCTCTTTTATCAATATTTCGCTGAAAGACGATGGAAGGGCCGTTTTGGAAGAACTGATAAACACATATCCTAAGTCCAAATTTACTCCTCAGGCTCAAAAGAAGCTCAAAGAATTAAAGAAGTAGCCTAAAAAGTGCGTAATTTATTACGCAGTGTGTGGGGATTTTTACAATTTTGGAGTTTTGGAAATACCTTCAAGTGGAAAAATCCAATAATATCAATATGTTAGATTTTGCCTGCTGTAGTGGTTTCTGGCATAAAAATTGACATATTAATTATGCCTTTATTACTAAGGAGGTATGGTGAATAAGAGAATTCCTATAATTTATATACTCCCGAATCTCTTTACTATATCGAGTCTGGTTCTTGGTATTTATGCTATAATTTCTGCTTCGAGCGGCACTGTTATTGGGCTAATAAATGCAGGTATTGCTATATGTTTCTCCATCCTTTTCGATTCTATGGACGGAAGGGTTGCAAGGTTGACGAAGACCGAGAGTCTCTTCGGTATGCAACTGGATTCGCTGGCAGACCTTGTGGCGTTTGGTGTGGCCCCTGCGTTTTTGCTTTACAAATGGGGGCTTGAGAGGGTTGGGATACTTGGTATTGCAGCGGCGGCTATGTTTGCCACCTGTGGTGCGTTGAGGCTTGCGAGATTCAATGTAATAGCCCTTAAAAACTCAAAGCAATCATCTCAGTATTTTATTGGTCTTCCCATACCTGGTGGTGCTGGGATAGTCGTATCCCTCTTCCTGACCCTGAATCACTCCCGCAATCAGGTTGAACTGAATATGCTCGATACCCCTATGAATATGGTCATTCTGACCGCTATTGTATCTTACTTAATGGTTAGCAATATCAGGTATCCAACATTCAAACATATTAGACCAACTCCGAGAAATTTCTCCTTTACTGTCCTGATTCTTATGGCGACCGTATATGTGGCGGTTGTGGTAAATCTTCCAGTCGCTCTCTTTTCTCTCATCAGTATATATACCCTTCTGGGTCCTTTTATGGAGATCTTGTTCTACAAAAGGAGAAAGGAAGAGGTTACTAAAGAAGGATACTAGTGCCCTCATGTGTTATAGGCTCCTCCTTGGCTGGCAAGAGTTATTTATGTAGCTCTTGCCAGTTTTTTTATTTGAATGGATTTTATTTGTAAAGAATTCCATTTTATAATATCAATTACGCTCATATCTGGAGGTGATAGATGCCAGTTGAGATCAGAGAGGCTCTAACATTTGATGATGTCCTGTTAGTCCCGAGGTATTCAGAGGTCCTCCCTACAGAGGTAGACACCACTACAATGGTCAGCAGGAATATCAGGTTGAATATACCTATTTTATCGGCGGCTATGGATACGGTGACAGAGGCTCGAACAGCAATTGCAATGGCAAGGGAGGGGGGGATTGGAATAATTCATAAGAATATGAGTATCCTTGACCAGGCTGATGAGGTACATAAGGTAAAAAAGTCAGAGAGCTATATCATAAATGACCCTATTACGATAGAGCCAGAGAAGAAGCTCTCAGAGGCACTTAATTTGATGAAGACATATCAGATATCAGGTATCCCTGTAGTCAAGAATGGGAGGTTGAGAGGTATTATAACCCATAGAGATATAAGATTTCAGAAGAATCTTGATATACCTGTTAGTGAGGTGATGACAAAGAGGTTGATTACAGCAAAGGAAGGGATATCATTGAAGGAGGCAGAGGATTTGTTGAGAAGAAACAGGATCGAGAAACTCCCTGTGGTAGATGATAACTTTATGCTTAAGGGACTCATAACCATAAAGGATATAGATAAGAGTGTAATGTATCCTTTCTCCTCAAAGGATAGACAGGGTAGATTGATTGTAGGGGCGGCAGTGGGTACATCGAAGGATACGATGGAGAGGGTGGAGGCACTTGTTGCGGCCGGTGTGGACTTGATTGTAATAGATACGGCACACGGCCACTCTAAAAATGTCATAGAGACACTCAAGAAGATAAAGCAGAAGTACAGGGATCTGGATGTAATGGCGGGAAATATTGCTACCAAAGAGGCGGCTGAGGATTTAATAGAGGCTGGTGCGGATAGTATAAAGGTTGGAATGGGACCCGGTTCTATATGTACTACCCGTATTGTTGCAGGTGTGGGTGTCCCCCAGATTACGGCAATAATGGAGTGTGCATCTGTTGCCGCCAAGAAGAAGGTGCCTCTAATTGCCGATGGTGGAATAAGATTTTCCGGCGATATTACAAAGGCAATCGCCGCTGGTGCAGATGCAGTAATGATAGGCTCTCTATTTGCAGGCACCGAAGAGAGCCCCGGAGAGGTTATAATCTATCAGGGCAGGTCGTATAAACTATACAGGGGGATGGGCTCTTTGTCTGCAATGCAAAAAGGTTCGAAGGATAGATATGGACAGGAGGGTGTGGAGGATTTAAAGAAGCTGGTGCCAGAGGGGATAGAGGGTAGGGTTCCATACAGGGGACTTTTGAAGGATAATCTCTTTCAGCTCGTGGGCGGATTGAAGGCGGGTATGGGTTATCTCGGTGCAAGGAATATTGCTGAACTCAAGAGAAATGCTCAATTCATCAGAATAACAAATGCTGGCATCAAAGAGAGCCATGTCCACGATGTAATAATCACCAAAGAATCCCCGAATTATAGGCAGGAATAGGTATAAAAGAGCCGTTGCTTATTTTATAGGTTTTATCGTAACAAATCTATCATCACAGAGGTGGAGGGGTAGGCTGGCCTTGTCTTTCCATCTCTTGTCGAAGTACTCTTCGTCGGCGTATGCATTCAATACTCTTCCGATGAATATGTATGATTCACCGGCTGAGACCTTCTTTACCAGCTTGCATTCCAAGTGAGCAATGCATTTGTCGATGGAGTATGATTTGACA
>Ga0078972_1008745_pt1 | contig 20779 bp, 27 predicted proteins | sample YelNatPaOPGAMG01_FD_67568 | JGI IMG/M metagenome (GOLD analysis project Ga0078972, IMG submission 67568) | Hot spring thermophilic microbial communities from Obsidian Pool, Yellowstone National Park, USA - OP-RAMG-01 (SPADES assembly) (version 2) | ecosystem: Environmental > Aquatic > Thermal...
TTTCTACTGTAAAATTAATTAATTTTAAAGCTTTTATCTCAAAAAGTTCCTTAGCAAAATCAAGTGCTTTCTGATAATCAAGGGCAAGCTGAGTTAATTCCTCTTTTATACTTAAAAAATAAGGAGTTTCTACTCCATTTTCCTCAAAAATAAAATTTCCTTCCTTATCAAAACAAGCTTCATCAACAATAACTAAAAATTCCTCTTTGTCTTCTTCAATTTGTTTAATAACTCCAAAGGGATAAACCATTACACTTTTTGGAATGTAATCTACTTTAAAATGCCCTTCTTCATTAAGATATACATTTTTTCCATTAATTCCCATTACTGCAAAAGGAAAAATATTCCCTTTCCATACCCCAAAAAGCACAGGATAATACATAGAGGCTGAAAGAAGTTCAGAAAAACCAAGAGGAACTGTTTCAACAGTTCTCATAAATTCAAAATTGGAAATGGGTTTAACTTTTACCCTTTTATGGAGCTCCTTTTCAACAATAACTGGTTTCTTAAAAGCTGAATAGGGACTGAACATACTTTCCTCCTTCTTTATTAAATTTTCTTGACTTCCTTTAAATTTAACCTTATAATTTTTAAAATTGCAAAGTATAATTTTAAATAAACAAAATTTATGCCATTTTTAGCTCTTGACTGCGAAGGACCATTAACCCTAAATGATAATGCTTTTGAATATTCTCAAGCTATTATTCCCAAGGGAGATTACTTTTTTACTCAAATTTCAAGATTTGACGATTATCTTGCAGATATAAAAAAGAAAGAAGGGTATAAGGCTGGAGATACTTTAAAACTGATTTTACCCTTTTTAAAACTTTTCGGGGCTAATAATAAAAGCTTAAGAGAATTTTCTAAAAAAACCCTTGCCTTTTTACTTGAAGTCCCAGAAACCTTACCTAATTTAAATAAGATTTTGCCTACCTTTATAATAAGCACAAGTTATAAGCCCTATTTAGAGGCACTTTGCGAGATTACGAAATTTCCTATGGAAAATGTTTTTTGCACAGAGGTTGATTTAGATAAAGTAAAACTTTTGCCTTCTGAAGCTAAAATTTTAGAAAAATTTTATGAAGAAATAATTAACCTGCCACTTATAGAACTGCCTAAGGAGGCGCAAAAACCTGAAGATTTACCCTCAGAACTTTTAAAAATATTAGACTATTTAGAAAAAATATTTTTTGAGGCAATCTGGAATATGGATATAGGAGTTTTTTTGAGAGAGGTAAATCCAATTGGAGGCTTTGAAAAAGCAAAGGCCTGTGAAAAGATTTCCCAAGAGCTATCTATTCCTTTTTCAGAAGGATTTTATGTTGGAGATAGCATAACGGATACTCAGGCATTGTCTTTAATTAAAGAAAATAAGGGGGTTTCCCTTAGCTTTAATGGAAATAGATATGCCTTAAGAAGTGCTGAATTTTATGCCCTCTCTAAAGGGGGAAGTATTTTTTTAGAACTTGCCAAAATTTTTTCAGAAGAAGGAAAGGAGCCTTTAGAAAATTTAGTTAAAAAAGAGCCTTATGAATTTGGGAAAATTCCTTTGCAGAAGGAAAGATTTGATAAGCTTGTGGAAAAAAGTGAAGCTTTTAGGAAAAAAGTAAGAGGAGAACTTATAGGAGCTCTTGGATGATACCCCTTCAAGATATTCTCCCAAGAAGAAATCCACCTATAATGACCTGGATTTTAATTTTAATAAATGTGATGGTGTTTTTTTATGAAATCTCTTTATCTCCTTTAGAGAGAGAAATTTTTTTTAGACACTGGGGATTTGTTCCAGCAAGATTTTTTGATGAATATTTTGCAGTATTAATAGGAGAACCAGCCTATCGTAAATACCTTTCTCTGATTACTCATTTATTTATTCATGGAGGATGGCTTCATATAATAGGAAATATGTGGACTTTATGGATTTTTGGGGATAATGTAGAAGATAGATTAGGACCTTTTAGATTCCTTTTATTTTATTTGCTTTGTGGAATTTTTGCAACCTTAACTCATGCTATAATTTATAAAGATTCTGTTATTCCAGTAGTTGGAGCAAGTGGAGCTATATCTGCTGTTATGGGTGCCTATTTTATGATGTATCCTTTAGCAAGGATTTTGGTTGTCTTTCCTATATTTTTCTTTCCTATCTTTTTTGAAATTCCAGCCTTTTTATATTTAGGCTATTGGTTTTTGATTCAATTTTATAGTGGACTTTTTTCTTTAGCACTTCCTACTTCAATTGGTGGAGTTGCTTGGTTTGCTCATATAGGAGGATTTTTAGTAGGTGCATTAATTTATAGAATCTTTTGTAAAAAAAGAAGAATTTACTTGGATGAACATTGCATATTTGGTTCCCTTTTTGACATAGATAAAAGATAAGAAATGTAGGGGAGGGAAAAATAGTATGGGATTTGGAGATCTTTTCTGGATTATCTTTATTGCTATAGCAATGCAACCCTTTTTAAGGCAAAAATTTTTAGAAATTGCCAGACAGAAAGCTATAGAAGCTATAGAGAGAAAAAGGGGTTCAAGGGTCATATTGCTAGTTCATCGTCAGGAAACTATGAGTTTATTGGGATTTCCTATTATGAGATATATTGATATTGATGATTCAGAAGAAGTAATAAGAGCAATTCGTCTTACTGATAAGGATGTTCCTATAGATATAATTCTTCATACACCAGGAGGGCTTGTTCTGGCATCCCTTCAGATAGCCCTTGCAATTAAAAAACATCCAGCTAAAGTTACTGCCTTTATTCCACATTATGCTATGAGTGGAGGCACTTTAATTGCTCTTGCTTGTGATGAAATTGTTATGGGTGAGCACGCAGTTCTTGGACCGGTTGATCCTCAAGTAAGAGAATATCCTGCTGCCTCTATTTTGAGAGCAGTTAAAAGAAAACCACCAGAACATATTGATGATAGCACTCTTATTTTAGCTGATATTGCTGAAATGGCTTTAAAACAAATGAAAGAAAATTTAAAAATAATTCTTGATGAGAAATATCCACCAGAAAAGATAGAAGAAATTGCTGAGATTTTATCTCAAGGCTATTTTACTCATGATTATCCCATTACCTTTGAAGAAGCAAAAAAACTGGGATTACCAGTAAGCAAAGATATGCCTATTGAAATATACCAGCTTATGAAACTTTTCCCTCAACCAGTAAGAGGAACACCTACAGTAGAATATATTCCTTTACCAAAAAAGGGAACAAAAGGCTAAATTTAGAGAAGAGTATTTAAGACTTCTTCAAAAGTCTTATAATGTTCTTCTCCCCAGAGAACAAAGCGAACAAGTTTTGGCTTTTTATTTTCTTTTAAAAAATCTATAACAGTTTTTAGAGCAATTTGAGAAGCTTCTCTAAGAGGATAACCATAAGCACCGGTACTTAAAGCTGGAAAAGAAATAGAATTTATATTATATTCTAAAGCTTTTAAAAGCGAATTTTTATAAGCACTGGCTAATAATTCCGATTCTCCGCTTTTTCCATCTTTATAGATAGGACCAACTGCATGAATAACATATTTAGCTTTAAGATTTCCTGCACCTGTTATAACAGCTTGTCCTGTAGGGCAATGAGTATATTTTGCTCTAAGTTCATCTAAGATTGAGGGACCTCCCTTTCTATGAATTGCTCCGTCAACACCACCTCCAGGAATAAGCCTTTCATTAGCTGCATTTACTATAGCTTCTGTATCTTGTTCAGTAATATCTCCTTGAATAAGCTCTAAAATGCACTCTCCAATCTTAACCTTTTTCATATTGATTATTATAATTATTTATATGAAAATTCAAGAGGCAGTCTTTAATGTGTTTCCTTTAGAGTTTCATCTTACTTGGAATGAAAGGGGAGAATTAATAAAATTGCAGTTTAGATTTAATTTTGATACAAAACTTAAGATTAAGGCTTTAAGCTCACCTATGGTGTTAGATTGGATTAAAAATTTTTATTATGCCCTTCTTGATTACTGGAATTTTAAAGAAGACTATATAAAAATTCCTCATAAAATTTGGGCAACTAATTTTCAAATTGAGGTTTTAAAAGAACTTCAATCCCTTAAAATAGGAGAAATTTTAACTTATAAAGAATTTTCAGAAAGGATAGGATTTAAAAAGGCTTATAGAGCTGTGGGTTTAGTTCTTTCAAGAAATCCTTTACCCCTTATTTATCCTTGCCACAGAATAATAGGAAATAAGGGGCTTACAGGATACTCCCAAGGACTACTTCTTAAACAGTTTTTAATATATAGAGAACTGAATTATAAATTTTTGACAAATGATGTCAAAAAGGTGACATAATGGTTTAAAAGGGGCTTGAATTTTAGCAATTTATGATTAGGCATATATTTTGAAATAATATTATAATAAGATAGGAGGTTTGCTTATGGCTGAGGAGGTAAAAACAGAGGAACAAGAAAAGGAGGTTAAAAAGGTAAGTAAAAAGAAGCTTTTGTTATTTTTAGTAATAGGCTTGGTGATAGTAGTTTTAGCAGGTAGCGTAATTGCTGTTCTTTCAACTTTTAAAGGAGGTAAGGAAAAGGGAAAAGAAAAAAATCCTAAAGAAACAGTTATTTATAGTATGGAGCCAATTGTGGTTAATCTTTTTGATCCTACTGGAAAGAGATACCTACAAATTAGACTTGCCTTTGAATTAAAAGATAAAAAGATGGAAGAGGAAATTAAAATTAATGATCCCAAAATTAGGGATGTAATCATTAGCACTTTAAGTACTAAAACCCCTGAAGATGTGTTACAGCCTGAAGCAAAGGATTTGATAAAAAACGAACTTTTACAGAAAATAAATTCTGCCTTAGGGGAGGAGGCTATTTCAAATATATATATAACTCAATATATTGTGGAGTAAGAGATGGAAGAAAAAATCTTAAGTCAAGAAGAAATAGATGCATTACTTGCAGGACTTGCTGAAGGGAAGATAGAAACTGAACCTGAGAAAAAAGTAGATGTGGGGGAGGTTAAACCTTTCGATTTTAGAAATTATACTATTTCAGCCCGTTTAAGAATTCCTGGCTTAGAAGTGGTAAGTGAACAATTAATAAGAAGTTTAAGAATGCATATTTCAACTATTTTAAGAGAAGCAATTGATATACATAGTCTTCCTCTTTATATGGAAAGGTTTAAGGATTTTCTAAATAGAATACCTGTTCCCACATCTATTCATATTTTTAAATTGGAACCTCTAAAAGGTCAAAGCCTTTTGGTTATAGATTCTACTTTAGCTTTTCTATTTATAGAAAGATTTTTGGGTGGAGAAAGAAAACATGTAAAAGTTGAGGGTAGGGAATTTACTTCTATTGAACAAAAACTTATTAAAAAGGTAGTTAATATTATTTTTAATGAATTGGAAAAGGCATGGAGAAACATAATACCTGTTAAGGCAAAATATATAAGAGGAGAAGTTAATCCTCAATTTGCAAGGGTCTTAATGCCTGAAGAAACTGTAATAGTTACAGGTTATAACATAGAGCTTGAAGCTATAAGTGGAAAAATTCTTTTTTGTTATTCCTTAAATACCCTTCAACCATTTAAAGAAAAGTTATATTCTCCTTATCAGTCTGAAGAGTATATAGATTTAGCCTGGAGAAAGTCCTTAGAAAGATATGTTCTCAGTAGTGAGATTGATCTTTCAGCTATTTTAGGAAAAACAATTATAACTTTAGAAGATTTATTAAATCTTGAAGAAGGGGATGTAATTGTTTTAGATAAAAAAATAGAGGAGCCTGTGGAAATTTATGTAGAGGGTGTTCCCAAAATGCTTGGTAAATTAGGTGTATTTAAAAACCGTATGGCTATACAGGTTCAAAAGTTTTTAACCCTTGAAGAAGAAAATATTAAAAAGGAGGGAAGTTGATGCCAGAAGAAACAAAAGAGAATTTAGAAGGAATAGAGGAAGAAAAAAAGCTTGAAGAAGAATCTGAAGGCTCTGAAAATCTTAAAGATTCTGGGGATATGAGTCCTGATGAGTTAATGGCTATGTGGGAAGAGGCACTTAAAGAAGCTCAAACAAAGGAAGCTCAACCAAAAGAGCCTTCAGCTCCGAGTAAAAAAGAAACTCCTTCTTCCCAGCCTGCTAAATTAGAAGAACTTTCTCCAGCTCAAAGAACTGGGACTTATCCAGAATTAGAATTTATTCTTGATATTCCTCTTGAAATTTCTGCTGAAATCGGAAGAACTAAAATGCTAATTAGAGACCTTTTAAAACTCAATCAAGGCTCCATTATTGAGCTTGAAAAATTTGCAGGTGAACCTGTTGAAATTTATGTTAATGGAAAGCTTATGGCCAAGGGAGAAGTGGTTGTTGTTAGTGATAAATTCGGAGTAAGAATTACAGAAATTATCAGTGCTCAGGAAAGAGTTAAAAAGTTAGGATCCTAAAAGTATGGAATGGATTAATTATTTACAAAGCCTGGGAATCCTTCTTTTGGTATTAAGTTTTTTACCTTTAGGAGCTCATTTCTATAAAAAGTTAAATGTCAAAAAATTTACATCTGATTATATAAAAGTTCTTGAGATAAAGCCTATTAACTATAAGGCACAGATTTTATTAATTGAAGTTAAAAACAAAAAGATATTATTAGGATATTCAGAAAAAGGATTTACCTATTTAGGAGAAATTAAAGATGATGCTTAGTTTTTATGCAGTTATGCTTCCTACTGTTAAGATAGGGTTTGAAAATGTTCAATCTCCGGAGCAGTTTTCTACTATTTTACAGATTTTAATTCTTTTTACCATCCTTTCTATAGCCCCAACACTTTTATTGATGCTTACTTCCTTTACCAGATTGGTTGTAGTCTTCTCTATTCTTAGACATGCCATTGGAACAGCACAAACACCTCCCAATCAGGTTTTAATTTCTTTGGCACTCTTTTTGACTATGTTTATTATGGCTCCCACTTTTCAGAAAGCCTATGAATCCGCTTTAGTACCTTATTTAAATAAAAAGATAGATGAAAAGGAGATGTTTAAAAGAGCATCTCAACCTTTTAAAGAATTTATGTTTAAAAATACAAGAGAAAAGGATCTGGCTTTATTTATAAAATTGAGAAATGAAGAACGTCCAAGAACACCTGAGGATGTTTCCATTTTTACCCTTATTCCAGCATTTATGATAAGTGAGCTTAAAACAGCCTTTCAAATAGGCTTTTTACTTTATATACCTTTCTTGGTTATAGATGTAGTTGTCTCAAGTGTTCTTATATCTATGGGAATTTTAATGTTACCTCCTATGATGATATCTCTCCCTATAAAATTACTTCTTTTTGTCCTTGTTGATGGTTGGAATTTGCTGGTTGGATCCTTAGTTAAAAGCTTTTATTAAAAGGAGCCTAAAATGACTGATACTACAGTTTTAAATTTAGCTAAAGAAGCAGTTATCCTTTCCCTAATTCTCTCAGGACCTCTTCTTCTTACTGCTTTGGTAGTTGGTTTAATTATAAGTATTTTGCAAGCTGTAACTCAGATTCAGGAAATGACCCTTACTTTTGTTCCCAAAATACTTGCTATGGTTTTAGTATTTATCTTAACTTTGCCCTGGACCTTAAAAAAACTGATTACCTTTACAGAAAATTTAATTTTAAATATACCTAACTTTGTTAAATAGCTATGGAGATACTACAGCTTTTAGAAAAAAATATTTATACTTTCTTTTTTATATTTTATAGAACCTTTCTTCTTTTTCTTCTTTTTCCTCTTTTTGGTGTTACCTTTTTTCCTACTAAGTTAAAAATTATTATTTCTTTAGTTTTTGCCCTAATTTTAGCCCCAGTTTTAACCTTTAAACTCCCTCCTCTTACTGATTTAAATGTAGTAAGAATTTTGGTTTCAGATTTTATTTTTATTTTCCTTATTTCTTTAATTTTCAGAATTATTTTAGCAGGGATCCAGTTAGGGGGAGAGCTTGTAGGAATACAAATGGGATTTGGTATCTCCCAAACTATAGATCCTATATCTGGATTTAGCATGCCTGTTATTTCTCAATTTGTCTATATTATCTTTTTGTTACTCTTTTTTAGTTTTAATTTTCACCATCAATTAATATACTTTCTTTATGAAAGCTTTGAAAAGATACCTCCTGGGAGTTTTCTTTTGAGAGAGGAAATTGGTATTTTTATTCTCCAAAAAAGTAAGCTCATCTTTGAGCTTAGTATTAAATTTTTAGCACCTCTTTTAGTTTTTATGATGCTTATTTATGTAAGTTTAGCTGTTATTGGAAGATTGATACCTCAAATAAACATTATTTTTGTAGCCTTTCCTTTGATAACAGGACTTGGAATTTTATTTTTTGGTCTTATGCTTGCTATTCTTCCAAGGATTATATACCCCTGTTTTAATGATTATTTTAGATCTATATTTTTCTTTTTGAGGTAAAAAATGCCTGAGGAACTTCTTCAGGAAAGAACAGAAGAACCCACGCCGCGAAGGCGTGAGGAAGCAAGGAAAAGAGGACAGGTTGTTAAAAGTAGAGAACTGTCCTCAGTAGCTATCTTAAGTGTGGGATTTTTTTCCTTTATACTCCTTAGTTATGTGTTTTTCCGTCAATTTTATTTAGTTTTTTATAAATCCATTAATAGCTATTATTTTGATTTAAATTTATCTACATTTTTAAGTTTAAATAAAACAATTTACCTTTTTGTTTTGAAGATCCTTCTACCCTATTTTTTACTTATCTCTTTAGTTGCTATCATAGTCTATCTTATTCAAACAGGAGGTGGGGTTTGGGCAGAAGAGGTGATTGGTTTTAAATTTGAAAGAATTAATCCTGTGGAGGGATTTAAAAGGCTCATTTCCTTAACAGCTCTTTTTGAATTAATAAAGGCTTTATTGAAAATTTTGATTATTGCAGGAGTTACCTACTGGATTATTAGCAAATATATGCCAAATATTTTAAAACTTTTTGGAGTAGATGTTCCCTATTTGGCATACAATTTTAAAGTTTTATTGAAAGACTTTTTTTCAAAGCTTCTTGTTATTCTTGCTATTCTTGGGATTTTAGATTGGGTTTATAACTGGTGGGATGTGGAAAGAAGAATTAAACTTACCCGTCATGAATTGAAAGAAGAGTTGAAACAAACTGAAGGAGATCCTTGGGTTAAAGCAAGAATCAGGCAAAAACAAAGAGAAATTGCACGCAGAAGAATGCTTGCAGAGGTTCCTAAAGCAGATGTGGTAATTACAAACCCTACCCATTATGCTGTAGCACTGAAATATGAATTAGGTAAAATGGTCTCTCCACAAGTAATAGCTAAAGGTAAAAATTTTCTTGCTCAAAAAATTAGAGAAATTGCAGAAATGCACAAAGTTCCCATATACCATGATCCTCCACTTGCTCAGCTACTTTATGAAAAAGTTGAAATAGGAGAGTATATACCTGAAGAATTATATCAAGCTGTAGCTAAGGTTCTTGCTTATGTTTATATGCTTAAGAAAAAAATAGGAAAAATTAAAGAGCCAATTTTTAAAGAAAATATGTAAAATTGAGTAAAAGGGTATGGAAAGAGATATTACTTTAAAGAGATTTTTCGATTTTTATAATGTTTCCGCTATAGTAGGGATTGTTATTTTACTTTCTATTATCCTTTTTCCTTTGCCTCCATATCTTATAGATCTTGCTTTAGCTCTTAATTTTTCAATATCTATCCTTATCCTTATTATGACCATGCAAGTTATGAAGACACTTGATTTTGCAGGGTTCCCTGCTTTACTTCTGATAACTACTCTATATAGACTTTCCATGAACATAGCTACTACAAGAGTAATTCTCTTAAGAGGACATGAAGGAACCCATGCAGCAGGACATATTATAAAAAGCTTTGGTGAATTTGTAGTAGGAGGAAACTATGTTGTAGGCTTTATAGTCTTTCTAATTCTGGTTTTGATTAATTTTATAGTTATTACCAGAGGAGCTCAAAGAATTGCTGAGGTAGCAGCAAGATTTACCTTAGATGCTATGCCAGGGAAACAGATGGCTATAGATGCAGATTTAAATGCAGGATTAATTGATGAAAATGAAGCTAAAAGAAGAAGGGAAGAAATATCAAAAGAGGCAGATTTTTACGGAGCTATGGATGGTGCTTCTAAATTTATCAGAGGAGAGGCAATTGCAGGACTTATTATTGTCTGCATTAATATAATTGGTGGTATTTTAATAGGAACTCTGCAAAGAGGTTTAGATTTGGCAACCTCAGCTAAAACTTATACTATTTTAACCATAGGAGATGGATTAGTCTCTCAAATTCCTGCTCTCATTGTTTCTACTTCTGCTGGAATTTTGATAAGTAGAGCTGCAGCAGAAGCAGGAATGGGAAGAGATATAGCAACTCAATTTGCTGGGCGTCCAGAAGTTTTAATGCTTGCAGGAGGGGTTGTTTTTATCCTTTCTTTAATTCCAGGATTACCCTTTTTACCTTTCTTTCTTTTAAGCGCTTTACTTTTTGCCTTAGGATATTTTTCCTATTCAGCTCAAAAAGCAAAAGAGGAAGCAATCTTAGAAGAAAAAGCCCCTCCACCTCCTCCTGAAATAGAAGAAATAAGACCAGTAGAACCCTTAGCTATTGAATTGGGATACGGGTTAATTTATCTTGCAGATGAGACAAAAGGAGGGGATCTTCTTGCAAGGATTAAAAACTTGAGAAAACATTTAGCCCAAGAGCTTGGTATAATGATACCACCTGTTCATATAAGAGATAATTTGGCTTTAAAGCCTGGAGAATATTCTATTTTAATTAAAGGTGTTGAGGTGGCAAAAGGGGAACTTATGCCTAATTACCTAATAGCTTTACCTTCAAGTTCCGATCTTATTCCTCCTAAAGGTGCAATACCTACTAAAGAGCCTACTTTTGGAATGGATGCCTATTTTATAAGCGAACAACTTAGAGAAGAAGCAGAAATAGCAGGTTTTACTGTAGTTAATTTATCTACCGTAATTACCACTCATCTTTCTGAAATAATAAAGAAATACGCAGACGAATTATTAACTAAACAAGAGGTTCAGAGAATTATAGATACTTTAAGCAAGTATTATCCAAAAATAGTAGAAGAATGCCTTAACAATGTTAACTTAACTATTATTCAGAAGGTGCTTCAAAATTTAATAAAAGAGGGTATTCCTCTTAGAGATTTAATAACCATTTTTGAAACAATTAGTGATTATGGAGCAACCATTAAGGATCCAGAAATTTTAACAGAATATGTAAGACAAAAAATGTCAAGATACATAATAAAATCGGCTCTAAGAGATCATACATTACCTGTAATTTTAGCAGGAGATGATATAGAGGAAACCATTAAAAAGTCTCTTCAAAGAACTGAACAGGGAACATTTCTTATGATTGATCCTAAGATAGGAAGTAAAATAGTGACTGCATTTACTCAGGCTGTAGAAAGGGCAAGTCAAAAAAATATTATACCTGCAATTTTATGCAGCCCTATAATAAGAAGGCATTTAAGAAAACTTATAGAAAGATCTTTAGCTTATGTTCCGGTTATTTCTCAGGCAGAAATCCCTATAGAAATAAAAATAGAGGTTTTAGAAGTTATCAGATTAGTGAGGGAATAAGAAATGAGAATTAAAAAATTTAGAGGTAAAACTATATTAGAAGCTTTAAATAAAGTAAAGGCAGAATTTGGAGAACAAGCAGTTATTCTTGCTTCAGAACAGATAAAAACTGAAGAAGGAACACTCTTTGAAATAACTGCAGCAATTGAAGAGGAAGAAATTAAGATAAATAATGGACATCAAGTTTTTAAAACTTATGCAGAAGAAAACTATGGTGAATTAAAGGAGTATTTGAAAAAAGAGATTTGTGAAATAAAGAAAATACTTAATCAGGTTTTAAATCCTCAGCTTGAAAGTACAAATTATTTAGATTTGATTGAAAAAGGTGTGCCTCCTTTTATAGCCAAAGAACTAAGCAAAGCAAATCCTGATTTAGAAGAATTTATTTCTAAAGCCTTAAAAGAAAAAGGAACTGTTCCCCATTCTAAATATCAAGTATTTATAGGAGATTCAGGAACTGGAAAGACTACTAATGTTTTCAAATTGGCAGTTTGGTATAAATATAAATATGAGGCTAAGGTTTTGGTAATAAGCCTTGATAATTACAAGATAGGTAACCATTTTCAGACCAAAAGACTGGCAGAACTTTTAGAGGTTGATTTTGAAATTTTAGATCTTGAAGAACTTAAAGAAATAGCAGTAGTTTTTCCTAAATATAACTATATTTTAATAGATACCCCCAGTTTAGAAAAAAGACTTCTTATAAGTGATTTAGAGGAGCTGATTTTAAAGATGCCCTTTTTAAGGTTTCAGTGGGTTGTAAGAGCAACTGAACATTATGAATACATTTTTAAACAATGGGAAAGAATTGAAAAATTTCCAGTGGAAGGTATAGTTCTTACCTTTGTGGATAAGGTTTATAGTAGCTTACCCCTCTTATGGATTCTTGATAGTAGAATACCCCCAATTACTTTTATCTCTAATGGAGAAAGATTGCCAGAAGACATTTTAAAGGCAGAAGAAGAAATAATTAAGAAAATACTTTTTAAAAGTATTTTAAATTTTAATCAAAAGGAGGTTTTATGAGAAGTATTTCTATAGCCAGTGGAAAAGGTGGAGTAGGTAAAACAAGTTTTGTTATAAACTTAGCCTTAGCTCTTTCTCAATATTCTCAGAAAGTCCTTATTTTCGATGCTGACCTTGGGCTTGCAAACATAGATGTAATGCTGGGGATATCTCCTAAATATGATATAAGATATGTAATTAATGGAGACCTCAGTCTAAAAGATATTGTTTATCCCACAGAATACAATTTTGATCTTATTCCTGCAAGTTCAGGAGTAGTAGAATTAACAAACTTAAATTCTAATCAAAAACTTATTTTAAAAGATCAAATGGAGGAAGTATTTAAAAAATACGATTATTTACTTTTTGATAGTTCTGCAGGGATTTCAGAAAATGTGCTTTTTTTTATGTATCTTGCTGAAGAAAGAATTATAATCTGCACTCCTGAGCCAACTTCCATAGCTGATGCCTATGCTCTTATGAAAGTTGGATATAAACATCACAGAATAAAAGATTATTACTTAGTAGTAAATATGATTAAAGATGAGATAGAAGGCAAAAGAATTTATCAACAACTTTTATATGTTATTGAAAGATTTTTGCCTGAGGTTAAACTTTCTTATTTAGGAGGGCTCCCTTTTGATGAATGTGTTAAAACTGCTGTGAAATCCCAAATTCCCTATTTAAAACTTTGCCCTGAAAAAAATATTAGCAAAAAAATAACACAAATTGCTTTAAAATTACTTAAATTTAATCCTCAAGAAGCAAGGGGGCTTGAACAATTTTTAGAAAAATTAACAGCGGGTTAAAATGGAAAAAAAATTAATAAATCAAATTTTTTTAGAAAAACCACCTTTAGAAGAATTAATAGAGGAATTTTTGCCTATCATTAATTACTGGGCAAATAGATATGCCTATTACGGGATGCCAGTAATTAGTAAAGAAGACCTTGTTTCTGCTGGAATTATAGGACTTATAGAGGCTTATCACAGATATGATCCTTCTAAAAATGTAAAGTTTAAAACCTATGCTGAATTCAGAATCAAAGGATCTATGCTTGATGAAATAAGAAAATTAGATATAATACCAAGAAGTGTAAAGAGTAAAATAAATGATTTTGAAGAAAGATTAAGAAAACTTTATCAAGAATTGGGTAGAATGCCAGAGGATGAAGAAATTGCAGAATTTATGGAGCTTAGTTTAGAAGAATACTATAAATTCTTAGAAAGTATAAAAGGAATTACCTTTGTTGATATAGAGAGTTTAAAACAGAGATTTCCAGAATTAGAAGAAGAAAGTATATTTGATCTTATAGCAGGAGATCAAAAAGAGGATCCCTTTGAAAAATATGCTTTAAAGGAATTACAGGAAAAATTGGAGAAAGCTTTAGAATACCTTTCAGAAAAAGAAAGAACGGTGCTTGCTTTATATTATTATGAAGGTTTAACTATGAAGGAAATTGCTAAAATACTTGATTACACAGAAAGCAGAATTTCTCAAATACATAATAAAGCAATTTTAAAACTTAGAAGCCTTTTGAATAAATAATTTTAGAGAGGTATAAAAATGGCGCTTAATACAAATATTAAGATTTTAATAGTAGATGATTTTGCAACCATGAGAAAAATTATAAAAAACATTCTTCTTCAACTTGGATTTAAAGATATATTAGAGGCTGATGATGGTACAACAGCACTTGAGCTCCTTAAAAAACAAAAAGTGGATTTAATAATTTCTGATTGGAATATGCCTAAAATGCCTGGTATTGAACTTCTTAAAACTGTCCGTAAAAATGAAGATTTAAAAGATATAAAGTTTATTATGGTTACAGCTGAAGCACAAAAAGAGAGTGTAGTAGAGGCTATTAAACATGGGGTTAATCAATATGTAATAAAACCTTTCACTCCAGAAACTTTAAAAGAAAAATTAGAAAAGGTCTTTGGAGACTAAAATGGAAGAAGAGATCAAAAAAGAGCTAAAAGAGATTAAAGAAGAAGTAGAAGAAAAAGAAACTACTTTAGAGGAGGAACCTAAGAAGGAAAAGCCTGAAGAAAAAATAGACATAACTCCTGAAAAGGCTGAAGGTTTAGTAGAAAAATTAATCAAACCTGAAGAAGAAAAAGGAGAAGCACCAGAAGAAAAACCTAAAAAAATAAAACCTAAAGAGGCAATTCTTATACTTGGAAGTGTCTTTATTGTAATACTTATTATTCTTGGAATATGGATAGGTTTAAAATTAATAAAAGGAGAGTTTAAAAAAGAGAAGAGTTTAAATTCTCTTTCTGAAACTAATATCTCAATTCCAGAAGGAGAAGCAGTTAAAAAATTTTCTAAAATAGTAATTTCAAAAGAAGAAAAAGAGGTTGAATATCCCTATAAATTGGAACTTAAAAATTTTTTAGTCCCTCTCGGTTTAAAAGAGTTTTTAAGTTTAAATGTGACTCTTTATTTTGATAATAGCACTTCAGCAAAAGAATTAGCAGATGCAGAACTTGATTTTAGAGAGAAACTTTACAGTTATTTAAAGAGTGTATCACCAGAGGTATGGAAAGATGCTAAAGAAGTTGAGGTTTTGGAAGAAAAGATTAAAAAAGAGTTTGAAAAAGAAAATATAAAACCCCTTCCTCAGAGGATAAGATTAGAAGGAATAATATTAAAGGGCTAAAGGTAAAAACATGCAAACCTTTTTAATTCTCCTTTTGATAATAGACATTATTATGATAGGAGCTTTTGTTTTCTTTTACATAAGGTTTAAGAAAGTTTTTGAATTGCCTTGGGAGGATATTAAAGAAAGTATTGAGAAGGCTCAGGAATTGGTTGAAGAGCTTAAAAAATTAAGAGCAATTCCGGATAAAGGTTCTGAAAGGGATTTAAAAAAAGAGATTCATTTATTAGCTCAGCAAGGATATTCTTTTAAGGAAATTGCGAAAAAATTAGGTGTTTCTGAAGCTGAGGTAGAATTAGTTTTGTCATCAAAGAAAAAATTTTAAAAAAATAAAGATTTATGCAAATTACAGCTCCAGCACCTATTATTTATCTTCCTGAAAATTTATGGTCCCTTTTTACGCGACCTGGGAGAGAATTATTAATAAGAGTGCTTAATATTGAAGGAAAAACCCTTTATTTAGAGTTGGGGGGAGAAAAATTTCAAGCAAGAATTGGAGGCACTCTTACTTCAGAAAATTTTACTGTAGGAGAGGTTTTAAAGGTAAGAGTAGCTAAAACAGGTAATCCTATTATTCTTCAAGTTATTTCTCCAGAAAAAGAAGCAGAAGAACTCAAATTTTTGTATTTAATAAATGCAAAACTTGCTGAAAAAGCTATTAATAAAGAAGTTTTTCAAAAAGATTTCAATCTTTTAGCCACATTTATTAAAGATTTAGTGGGAGTAACGAATAAAGAAAAGAAAGAAACTATTGATAAGGAATTAAAAGATTTGTTTGGAGAGAAAATAAAATCTTTAAATATCTTTTATAAAGATGAAAAGATAGTAATCCCTTTTGTTTTTAGTGATGAAAGATCTTGGGGGTTTTTAGAATTAGGGGAGCCTAAGGAAGAACAAGGTAAAATTAAACTTTTTTATTTTAAAATGTTTTTTGAATACTTAGGATTGATGGAATGTTTCCTAAGCTATATGGGAAATGAAATATTTATAGATCTTTACTTTGCTAATAGAGAATCTTTTGAGTTAGCAAAAGATGAAATTAAAAATTTAGAAAATCTTCTTTTATCATATAAAATCCCTACCAAAATTAGTATGAATATGGGAGAGATTTTACCCGGACAGCTTTTAAAGAAAGAGGGATAGTATGTATAAAATTTTGGTAGTCGATGACTCAAAAGCAATAAGAGAAATAGAAAGAAAATATTTAGAAGAATTAGGCTTTGAAGTTTTAGAGGCAGAAAATGGGGAAGAAGCCTTTAAAATTTTGGAAGAAAATTCAGATATAAAGCTTATCTTGCTTGACTGGCATATGCCAGTTATGAATGGATACGAATTTTTATTAAAACTTCGTTCCAATCCTAATTGGTCAGATATTAAAGTTATGATGGTAACTACTGAAAATCAGCAAAAAAGTGTAATTGAAGCTATTATGGCTGGGGCTAATGAATATCTCATGAAACCCTTTGATAAAGAAATGTTAGAAGTAAAAGTCAGATATCTTTTAGAGGCTTTTTAAAAAATGGACAAAAAAATAAAAGTTCTTGTAGTCGAAGATTCACCTATAATGAGAAAATTAATTACAGATATTTTAAAAAACGATCCAGAAATAGAAGTAATTGACACTGCGAAAACTGGTAAAGAGGCTGTAGAGAAAGCAAAAATTTTAAAGCCAGATGTGATTACCCTTGATATAGAGATGCCTGAGATGGATGGGATTACTGCTTTAAAAATATTGAGAAAAGAAATGCCTCAAACAAAAATTATTATGTTTTCTTCACTTACTCAAGAGGGTGCTAAAACAACAATTGAATGTTTAACTTTGGGAGCCTATGATTTTGTTCCCAAACCCTCAAGTAAGTCCTTTTGGGAAAGTATAAAAAAAATAGAACAAGATCTTATACCTAAAATAAAAAGTGTAACACCCTTAGAAAAGATAAAATCAATTTATAGACCCTCTTATGTGATTCCTAAAATAAAAAAGGGAATTTATAAAGCTTGTGGGATAGGGGTTTCAACAGGGGGACCTCAAACTCTTCTTAAAATAATTCCTGAACTTTCACCTAATTTCCCAGCTCCTATTTTAATTGTTCAACATATGCCCCCTCTTTTTACTAAACAATTAGCAGAAAGACTTGACTCAATTTCAAGAATAAGGGTCAAGGAAGCAGAGGAAGGTGAAATCGTAAGAGATGGAATAGTCTATATTGCTCCTGGTGATTATCATATGAGAGTTAAAAAAGAGAATGCTTTTGTTAAAATAAAATTACATCAAGGACCTCCTCGTAATTTTTGTAGACCCTCTGTAGATGAACTTTTTGAATCCTTAGCAGAAGTCTATAATGGCAAAACTTTGGTCTTAGTTTTAACAGGTATGGGAAGTGATGGAAAGGAGGGAGCAAAAAAAATAAAAGAAAAAGGGGGAGTAGTTTTAGCGCAAGATGCAGAAAGCTCAGTTGTATTTGGTATGCCTAAAGCAGTAATTGAAGAAGGCTTAGCAGATGAGGTTATTAATCTTTTCAAGATTTCTGGAAGATTAAAAGAGCTTTTTGGAGTTTAATTAAAAATGGATGAAAAAATTTTTGAATTTTTTACAGCCCTTTTAGAAAGATTATCAGGAATTTCTTATACTACAGGGAAAGAATATCTAATTGAAAGTAGATTAAATGAACTTGCTCTTTCTCTGGGATATAAAGATGTAAATGAACTTTATCATTCTATAGTAAAAAAGGGAGCTGATTTAAAATTATTAAACGAAATTATAGATGCCCTAACTACTAATGAAACCTATTTTTTTAGAGATTATCATCCCTTTGAAGCAATTAGAACATATATTTTCCCAGAACTACTTAAAAAAAGAGTGGCTGAGAAAAGAATTAATATCTGGTCAGCAGCTTGTTCTACTGGGCAAGAACCTTATAGTATAGCAATGCTTTTACTTGAACATTTCTTCAAGTTTTTACAGATTTATAAAATTACTATACTAGCAACTGATATATCTCAAAAGTGTTTAGAGAAAGCTGAAAAGGGAGTTTATAATCAAATTGAAATAAACAGAGGCTTACCTATCGCTTATTTAGTTAAATATTTTAAACAAGATGGCTCTCATTGGTATATTGATGAAAAAGTAAAAAAGCTGGTAAAGTTTCAAAAACTTAATTTATTAGAGAGTTCAATGAGATTGTCTGATAGATTTGATCTAATTTTGTGCCGTTATGTATTAATTTATTTTTCTGAAGAAATTAAAAAGAAAGTTTTAATAGATCTGTGGAAATTGCTTAATCCAGGAGGTTATTTACTTCTGGGAGCAACAGAAGTTCCAACTGTAAGTTTTCCAGATATGGAAAAAAAACTTATAGGAAAAACAGTCTTTTATAGAAAAAAGGGGTAAAAGAATGTTTCAAGTTAATTTAAATTTTTCCTCCTTTGAAGAAATTAAACAGTATTTTAGAGAACAAGCAAAAAAACTACATCCTGACAAAGGAGGAAATAGGGAAGAATTTTTAATTTTACTTAATTGGTATCAAGGGGCTTTAGAAAATTTTAAGGAAAAATACAAAATAGAAGTGGTAAATAAATGCCCCTTAATAGGAAACTATCTCTTTTCAGTGCTTGAATTAACAGTTGAAGAAATAGCTTTGGGGGGAAAAAAGAAGATAAAAATTTTGGGGGAAGAGATAATCTGTCCTTCTTGTAATGGCACGGGGAAAAAGAAGGATGGGGTAACTAAGATCTGCGGTTTTTGTAAAGGATCTGGATCTGTAGAAATAAGAGATAAAAGAAGAAATATTCCTACTTATCTTAATTGTCCTTACTGTAAGGGGCAGGGTATTTTGTTTTCAGAAAGCTGTGAAAATTGTAAAGGAAAAGGGAAATTGAGGATCCAGAAAGAGGTTTATATAGATATTCCCTTAGGACTAAAAGAAGGAGATATTGTCTTTATTCCCAAAGAAAGAATAGATTCCCCTTATGATCTATATTTGGAGGTATCAGTTACACCTCATCCATATTTTTCTTTAGAAAATAATAACTTAATATATAAATGCAAAATTCCTTTCTGGGAAGTAATACTAAAAGAAGAAATAACTATTTATACTTTGGAGGGAAAAGAAAATATTTCTTCAAAACTTTTTACCAATAGTTCACCTATAGTAATAAAAGGGAGGGGACCTTTCCTTAAAGATGGTAAAAGAGGAGATCTCTTAATAGATTTTCAAATCTATGTTCCAGAAAAAATTCCTTTTAAGGCAAAAAAATTGATTTTTGAAGCTGCTAAAATCATTAAATCTCAAGAAGATTTTTAAAGGATAGTATTTAATTTTTATTCAAAAATTCCTGCAAAATCTAAGAAGACTTTCCAAACTTCCTTTTTATGTTTAGGAAATTCTTCTAAAATAAGAGCTTGCCATTTAGGAGGCTTAGGATACTTAAGAAGTTTTAAGCCTGCTTCTTCAGGTGTTCTATCTCCTTTTTTTAAGTTACATTTTTTACAACAAAGAACTACATTTGTCCATACAGTTTTTCCACCCCTACTTTTAGGAATTATATGATCTATAGTTCTCTCCTTAGGATTTTTGAGTTGTTTTCCGCAATACTGACAGGTGTATTTGTCTCTTAATAATAAATTTTGTCTTGAAAAAACTACATCTATTTTAGGAAGACTTTCATAATAGGGTAAATAAATTGCCTCAGGAACTAAAATAGAGATAGAGGGGCTTCTTATTATTTTACCCTCTCCATTTTCATGAAATTTAGTTACTTTTATCCAGTCCTCTAAATCATGAATACTCCATTGAGTAGTAATTACTTTAGCAGTCCCCTTTACTAAATGACAAATAGCTTTTTGTACTGTAGTAATTTGTATAGCCTGATAATATTTATTTAAAACTAAAACCTTTTCTTGAAGAATATTTTGACTCATTTTATTCCACCACCGGACAGGTCATAGTATGATTAATAGCGGAGATATTTTGTATCTGATTAAGAAGAATATAAGAAAGATCTTCATACGTAGGAACCTCAACTTCCACTATTATGTCATAGGGTCCCATAATTATGTCAATCTTTTTTACTTCAGATAATTTTTTTAATTCTTCTACCACTTTTTGGGTTTGTCCAATCTGGGTATTAATCAAAATATAAGCACGGATAGCCATTTTTTTATCTCTTTATTATAAAATTTTTAAAATTTTTTAAAAGTTCAAGTGCCTTAATAGATAAAGATTCAGAAAGGCTACCTAAACCACAAGAAGGAGTAAAAAGACTTTTTCTTAAAACTTCATCTTCAGAAATATTTAAAGTAGAGCAAAGGTCACTTAATTGAGATTTAAATTTATGAATAACTTCTTCTAAACTAACATTTTCTAATATTTCACTGTTTGTAGGAATCACCCCCCATGCTAAATATTTATTTTCACCCCTTAAAAAATTTTTTAAAAAATTTTTATAGATAATTAATTTATCGTAAAAATTAAAACTGTCAAAGCTTATAATATTGACTTTTGATTCTAAAATTATATCCCAAGAAGTGTTTGCACAAAT
>Ga0078972_1008746_pt1 | contig 20777 bp, 14 predicted proteins | sample YelNatPaOPGAMG01_FD_67568 | JGI IMG/M metagenome (GOLD analysis project Ga0078972, IMG submission 67568) | Hot spring thermophilic microbial communities from Obsidian Pool, Yellowstone National Park, USA - OP-RAMG-01 (SPADES assembly) (version 2) | ecosystem: Environmental > Aquatic > Thermal...
TAACCGCTTCTTACCCGGCTATCTGGACTACTACAACAATCAGCGGTATCATTTAGGTATTAATCTCAAAACTCCCGCCGGAATGCTCCAGAATTGTTTCCAAGCTATTGTTTAGAAAACGGCCTCTGAACACCTCAACCAGCGGTTGAGGCGTTCCTTTTAATTTCGTTAATAAAGCCGATGTTATCCGTTTATATTATAGTAGGATCATTTTAAGACTTTAAAATGCGGACGAAGACCGCCTATATTCTAATGGGTTCGCTGATATTCATCGCGCTTTCTTTGCCCGGCTGGGACCTGCTCCTGTGCCGTATTGCGCCGATGTTTTTTGCCGCGGCAACGGGCAGGCTTGCCGTAACCAACATTTCGGCAAGCCGTACAGTGCTTGGATATTCTCAAGAGGGGCGGGCGATAGAAGGTTATGTGTTCGGTTTTGGCGACGATGTAATATTTCTGCACGGCTCCATTCATGGCAATGAACCCGAAGCAGCAGACCTTTTGGACCGGCTGGCAAAAAAACTGGAAATGAATCCGGAGCTTATTGCCACCACGACAAAGCTGGTAATAATTCCCATTACCAATCCTGACGGTTACTACGGCCGCGAAGACAAATTAAATGCCAACGGAGTGAACTTGAACCTGAATTTCCCCACCAGCGACTGGCAGCAATACGGGCCCGTAGGGACCTATGCCGGTCCACGGCCTTTTTCCGAAGCCGAAAGCCGCGTGATAAGAAAAATAGTCGAGCAGTACGAACCGAAAATGATGATCGCGTTCCACTCGCAGGGCAAGTTGGTCTCGCCCGAAGACAATGAAGCTTCGATCGCACTGGCGAAATGGTACGCAGGCCGGACCGGCTACCGCTACTTCGCCGATTGGGATTATCCCGGCACGGCAACCAAATGGTTTGTTGAAACCACGGGCAAACCCGCGATAACAGTGGAGCTGTCAGGGAATTCCCGCGACAACTGGAACATCAATAAAAACGCGCTGTTGGAATTGGTATCAAAACCCTGGGAAAAGAACGGGCTGTAGAAAAAATGATTTTGAAATTTACCGCCTTAACCAAAAGGGATTCGTCCGAACTATCGCCTTAAAGGCATTTTTTTGTTACAATGGCAATAGTGACGCTTGAATATCTTTCCGCCATTAAAATTCAAATTATGACCGAACCAAAAATCCCCAATCCGAACCAAGAAGAGAACCAAAATGAATCGCCGATCAGAAGAAAAAGGCCCAGGCCGGACATAGAAGGCATTACCATCCCCTTTTCCTCCAGGCCCACGATAATGACGCGGCCGAACCTGACCCCTTCGGAAAAAAAACTGATAGAGGAAACCGAGACCAAACGATCCTTGGAAGAGACAGTCCGGCCGATGATGGGCAAGATCACCTTGCCCAAGCGCCGGCCGAGCTACGCCAAATGGTTTTTGACCCTGCTGTTCCTGGTGATTTTGGGGATCACGGGTTATGAATTGTATTTGAGATACTTCCCGGGCCAGCAGCCGACCGCGGAACAGACCGACCCTTACGCAGACCTGGCATTCCAGGGCGAGCCGTTCATTCCGACGGAAGAAATTACGACGCCAGGCCTAAAGCCCGCTACAACCACTCCTACTTCCACCCCGGCCGAAGCGGACGAAACTACCACCACCCCCGCGACCCCGCCTCCCGCTATGCTTAAAGTCACCGCCACTCCGACTGATTTCCTCAATGTCCGCCAGTCCGCTTCACTTTCTAGCCCCATAATCACCAAGATCCATCCGGGCGAGGCTTATCCTTATACCGACTATCAGAATGGCTGGTACAAGATAACTTTGACCGACGGTACGGTCGGCTGGGTCAGCGAACAATACGTTAAAAAATTGCCATAACGGCATACCCCGTAAGCATCCCGAATTTTCGGGATGCTTTTTTCATTTATCCCCTGGACAAAAAATGTTTTTGCGATATAGTAAAAGAAGCTTAGATAAAATTAAAATAAAATCCCATGAGTGAACAAAACTGCGAATGCGGCATTAACCTGAATACCGACACCCAATGCGAGTGCAACCAAAAATTATGCGTCTACTGTTGCCAGTGCCCAGAAACATGCCAATGCAACTGCGTACTTAAGCGGGAAACACAGATGGTTTAAGGACAATTTAAATATGGCTGCCCCGATGAATCGGGGTAGCCATATTTTAAAGATCCAACCGTTCTTCTTCCGGCCCACGGTCATGACCGGCCGTTTCTTTCGGCTCTTCGGGTTCCAATTCCTCCTCCTCATCCTCTTGATCAATTGTCCTGAATGGGTTTTCCATTATTTTGCCTCCTGGTCGCGATTAATTCTCTTTTACGGATAATCCTGTCACCCCAGGTCCTGACGGAAACCACCCCTCCCCTCTTTCACTACTTTCGGTATCTTGAGGCTTGATATATAATGTGACTATGTCCGACAAAAAACCCATTACGATACTGGCCATAGAAAGCAGCTGCGACGAGACCGCGGCCGCAATTTTGTCGTGGGACGGAGAAAAAACCGGCTTGCCGAAAACCAAGACCTTGTCTTCCGTGATCCGCTCGCAGATAAAACTCCACAGTAAGATAGGCGGGGTGGTACCCGAAGTCGCGGCCCGCGCGCACGTCAAGAACATACTCCCGGTGGTGCAGAAGACGATCAACGATTCACGACTAACGATTAACGATATTAATTATATCGCGGTGACAGCGGGACCGGGACTTATCCCATCTTTAATTGTGGGCGTGGAATTTGCCAAAGCCCTGGCTTTGGCCACGGGCAAGAAGATGATTTCGGTCAATCATCTGGAAGGCCACCTGTATTCCCCCTTTGGCCGCCTACAGGCTACCAGCTACAAGCTACCAGCCAAGCTTTTTCCCATGGTCAGCTTGATTGTCAGCGGCGGGCATACCATTTTGACCTTGATGGAAAGCGAGAAAAAATACCGCGTGCTGGGACAGACCGTGGACGACGCGGCAGGCGAGGCGTTCGACAAGGTCGCCAAGCTCCTCGGCCTCCCCTATCCCGGCGGGCCTGAGGTCAGTCGGTTGGCCGAAAAAGGCAGACCCAGCATAGATTTTCCGCGTCCGATGATAAATTCAAAAGATTTCAACTTTTCCTTCGCTGGACTGAAAACCGCGGTGCTTTATTACATTAAAGATCATTCCCTACCAGCTACCAACTACCAGCTACGCGCTAACATTTGCTCCTCCTTCCAGCAAGCTGCCGTAGATGTCCTGATAGCCAAGACCACGCGCGCGGCCAAAGAGTTCAAGGCTAAAGCCATTAGCCTATCCGGAGGCGTGTCGGCTAATGCCTCGCTTCGCTCCGCCTTGCGAAAAAAATGCGCAAACCTCGGCCTGCGATTCTTCGCGCCACCGCTGAAATTGTCCACGGACAACGCGGAAATGATCGGCCTGGCCGCCATCTTCAAATTGCGCGGCGGCTATAAGCCCGTCAAATTCAACAAGATCAAAGCCGACCCGAACCTACAGCTTTAAATTTACCGGCTAAAGACATCATAGTTTTTTTTATTGGGCTTAGCCAGGCAAGAAGCTTCCGTTCCCGCGAAGCTTTTTTCGTTTTGGCCGTCTAGGTAAATAACGATTAACAATATCTTTATGGAACAATCTCAAAAAAAGAAGTTCGCGAAATTCACCCCATGGACACTAGGCCTGGGATTGTCGTTTTTATTGCTGTTCTCAGGAGTAACTGCCCACGCGCTTTACGGGGGACTTTACTACCAAAACCTCTCCGGTCTTAACCCCCTCTCTTATTACTATAACGGCTCTAATCTTTGCAACGTCGTGGAGCCAGGCTCAACTTACTTTCTCGCTTACTGCTTAGGTCCGGGCATTGGAGCAGGCGGATATTGGCTTGGTGGGGCAGGCTATGGGATTGGTGGCTTCGTCGGATACGGGGGCGGCGGTTTCGGAGGATATGGCGGAGGACTGGGCGGATATGGAGGATTTGGCCTGGGCAGCGCGCTTAATTCCTACTTCCCCGGATATATCTATTCCGGGCCGGGTTTTAACGGACCTTTAATTTCTTCCATCGGACCGGCTTTCTATTAGACCCGCGCAACCCCTGCTGTTAGAGGTTTACAAACCAAGAAAAATCTGATAAAATACGGGCAAGCTCATGTTCCGGTTGTCGCTGGAACTTCCGCCAACTTGGCGGATAAGCGATGGAAGAAAGCGTACACGCAAGTTAAAAGTTCATCAAGTTCTTAAAGTTTATAAAGTCAAGAATCAGTACTTTATGAACTTTATAACTTTACAAACTTTATAACTTGTCACGAACGACCGTAGACCCATCCGGGATCGCCCGTAACAGCATCAAATTAAGATAAATTCAAGATGGTACCGTCCGCGAGGACTCTTGAACACCACAAGCCGTGGTGTTTTATTGTTAATCTCATAATATATGATTGAAATAGAAAAAGCCTACGACCACACTAAGGTTGAGGATAAAATTTATGAGAAGTGGATGAAATCCGGATATTTTAATCCGGATAATCTGCCTGACGCGGAAAACCGCAAACCATACGCTATAATCATGCCGCCGCCGAACGTGACAGGCACTTTACACATTGGCCACGCCCTGTTCGCCACCATCCAGGACATTCTAATAAGGTGGCAGAGGATGTCCGGCAAGCGCGCTTTGTGGCTGCCCGGCACGGACCATGCGGCCATCGCTACCCAGGCTAAAGTTGAAGCCGATTTGTATAAAAAAGAAAAGAAGACCCGCTTTGATTTCCCGCGCGAGGAATTTTTAAAGATGGTGGAAGCGTTCGCGCAAAGCAGCCACGATACCATCATCAACCAATTAAAGAAACTGGGCGCCAGCGCGGACTGGAGCCGCGAGGCCTATACTTTAGACGAACAGCGGACCCTAGCCGTACGCACGGCGTTCAAACGAATGTATGACGATGGCATCATTTATCGCGGCGCGCGCATAGTGAATTGGGACCCCAAGCTCAAGACCACGGTTTCCGACGACGAAATAGAATGGAAAGAGGAAAAGACGCCGCTTTACTATTTGAAGTACGGTCCATTCACCATCGCAACGGCCCGTCCCGAAACCAAGTTCGGCGACAAATACGTGGTAATGCATCCCGACGACCCACGCTATGCCCAATACCACCACGGCCAGAAGATAGAAGTGGAATGGATTAATGGCCCCGTGACCGCGACCATAATCAAGGACCCGGTAATAGATATGGAGTTTGGCACGGGCGCGATGACCATAACTCCCTGGCATGACGCCACGGACTTCGACATTGCCCAGCGCCATGGCCTGGACAAGGAACAAATAATCGACGAGCGCGGCGTGCTCCTTCCTATTGCCGGAGAATTCGCGGGCCAGCACATCAAGAAAGCGCGCGCGGCCATAGTGGAAAAACTACAGGCCAAAGGCTTATTGGAAAAAGTGGATGAAAATTATGTCCATCGCATTGCCACCAACTCCCGTGGCGGTGGATTGATAGAGCCACAAATAAAGGAGCAGTGGTTTGTTGATGTCAACAAAGAATTTCCAATGAAACACTCGGAAATAAAAGGGATAAAGGTAGGTCAGATGGTTACCTTAAAACAGCTGATGCGCCACGTAGTCCAGGAAGGGCAGATTAAGATAATCCCCGAACACTTTGAGAAGATCTATTTCCACTGGATAGACAATTTACGCGACTGGTGCATTTCCCGGCAGATCTGGTATGGCCATCGGATTCCGGTATGGTATAAAGATAGTGATAAGGGAGAAGGGATAAAGGAACAGGAAATATACTGTGGCGTTGAGCCGCCAAAGGGCAAGGGGTGGGAGCAGGACAGCGACACCCTGGACACCTGGTTTTCCTCCGGTCTTTGGACCTTTTCTACCCTAGGCTGGCCTGGCGACACTAAAGATCTCCAAACCTATCATCCCACTGACGTATTGGAGACCGGTTATGATATTTTGTTCTTCTGGGTAGCAAGAATGATACTGATGACGACCTACCACCTCGGCCAAATCCCCTTCAAGACCGTATTCCTGCACGGCCTGGTGCGCGACAAGGATCGGCAAAAGATGTCCAAGTCCAAAGGCAACGTGATAGATCCATTGGGGGTCATTGATACTTATGGGACCGATGCGTTACGATTCGCGCTAATATTCTCCACGGCTGCGGGAAATGACATCCCTCTAGCGGAAGAAAAAATAAAAGGAATGAAGCACTTTGGCAACAAACTTTGGAATATCAGCCGCTACATACTGATGAACATAACGGACGGTTCCGAGACTAAAAGCTCGGATATCAGACCCGAGGCCAAGACGGAAGCTGACCGAGAGATCCTGGAAAAGCTTGATCAAACCATCAAGAGCGTCACTGGGCATCTTGAAGCTTTTCGTTTGCACGAAGCCGCGCAGGATATTTACCAGTTCACTTGGCATGAATTCGCGGACATCTACATCGAAAGATCAAAAGGCCAGTTAAAAGACGAAAAACTCAAAGGCAATACCCTTGCCATCTTATTAGACTGCTTAATTGTTATCTTGAAGATCCTCCACCCCTTTATGCCGTTCGTGACCGAAGAGATCTGGGACAAACTCGGGCAAAAAGAGATGCTTATGGTCTCCAAGTGGCCAACTCTACGCCAGTAATAAGACAGTTCGCAACCCGCCAATCCGCCAGTCGGCGGATTGGCGGGTTTAATTTTGGCTAGGATATAAGGTTTTTAGTAAGTAAAATAAACGGCCAGCGTCTTTAAAATAAATATAGTGCATCTTTGCGCATATGCCCAAATATCGTCTAAAGCTTCTTGACCGCCAAGAGATCGCTGAAGGAACAATGGCTTTTCTTTGGGAAAAGCCCCTAGCGTTTGACTATCAAGCTGGCCAATACGCTGAGTTCACACTCATAGATCCGCCTGACACGGATGCGGAAGGGGACTCCCGCCTGTTCACGCTAGCCTCGTCGCCGCACGAAGATTTCCTGATGTTCGCCACCAGGATGCGCGACACGGCGTTCAAGAGAGTATTGCGCTATGCCAAGAAAGGTCTTGCCATAAAAATTGATGGCCCCCAGGGAGATTTTATTTTGCACAGTGATTTCACCCGGCCTGCCGTATTTTTAGCCGGCGGCATCGGCGCTACCCCGTTCCGCAGTATTGCCATAAGCGCCACGCGCAGCGAGCTGCTGCACAAGATTTATTTTTTTCACGCCAACCGAACGCCCGAATCCGCGCCGTTCTTTAAGGAGCTCGTTGACCTGGCCTTAAAAAACCCGAACTATTCCTATATTCCGACAATGACCGAAATGGAGCACTCCAATCGGCAATGGGGCGGCGAACTGGGACATATCACGGCTGATCTGATACGGCGATATATCAACGACCTATCCTTGCCAATATATTATATCGCAGGACCGCCGGGCATGGTATCATCCCTGCACCGAATGCTCAAAAGCGCAGGAATAAAGGACAGCCAAATAAAGACTGAAAATTTTGACGGATATCCATAAACGGCTAACACGTATTCATCAACGTGTTAGCCATTCTTTTTTACCATCCCCTCTTCCCCTTGGGAAGAAGATTCCGACTCGTCGGGAGATGAGGGGATGGAGGTTATCCTTATCCACCTCATTACCCTATCTTCTCCTTATAGGAGAAGATAGGGAAACTCTCTTCCTAAATAACAAATAAGATTATCCCCGTTCCCAGTTTTGACTTTTTAGTTGCAGTTTTGACTTATGAGTCTTGCGTTGTGAGTTCTTGTCGGAGATAATTTTGTCAATTTTAAATTTTGTAATTTTTGTCAATACCCTAGTACCCCTTGCCGCCCCAGCCTCTTCCCATACTCCTCCACTCCCCTTCTCAATATTTCCATCGCCCGCTTCAGGTTATTGACATTCAGCACATAAGCGATGCGGATCTCTTCCTCGCCGAGGCCAGGCGTGAAATAGAAATCCTTCATTGGCGTGACCATCACGGTCGCGTCTTTGTAGCTGAATTCGCCGATCATGAATTTTACGAACTCTTCCGCGGACCTTACCGGCAACCGTACGGCCTGGTAAAACGCGCCGTTGGCGGGTTTGAATGTTGCGCCTGGAATTTTCCTTAGCCCTTCGGCTACCACGTCCCGCCGCCGCAAATATTCTTTCTTGATGCTTGTAGTGTATCGCCTGGAATTTTCCAGCAGCGGGATCGTCGCAACCTGTTCCAAAGTCCCCGCCGACAGCCTGGCCTGCGCAAACTTCAACACGCTTACCATCACTTCATCGTTGAAACTCGCGACGCAACCGATACGCGCGCCGGGCATGGAGAAACGCTTGCTCACACTGTCCACTAAAATAATATTGTCGCGTGCCTCCTTTTTCGCGAGCAGACAAGACACCTTTCCTTTGAACCTTATTTCGCGGTAAGTCTCATCAGAGATCACGAAGAGATCATGCTTCTTCGCCAGTTTTATCACGGCGTCCAATTCTTTGTCGCTCCACAACTTGCCCGTGGGGTTGTCGGGATTTACGACCACGATGGCTTTGGTCTTTTTGGTGATCCTTTTTTCTATTGTCCCAAGGGAAGGCAATGCAAAATCATTTTTAATGGACAAGGTTATTGGGGTCAATTTTATCCCCGCCATGCGGGAAAAGGACCGGTAGCTGGCATACAGGGGCTCAAACACCAATATCTCATCGCCCGGGTCAGCCACGGCCTGCAAAGCCAAAGAGATGGCTTCGGCTCCGCCTACGGTAGGGATGATGTTCTCCGCCCGCAGGCTCACGCCGAATTGCCGATAATATTTCTGCCAAGCAGCCACGTGTTCCTTAACGCCTGGACTGGGCGCGTAGTTCAGATTCTTTTGATGGTAGTTTTTTATCGCCTTGAAGAACGCCGGCGGTACGGGCAGATCCGGGTCTCCCGAATTCAGTTTATAGACCTTTATTCCGCGGTCTTCCGCTGCCCGCATCAAGGGCAGAAACTTCCGTATAGGCGACGCGATCACCTCTTTGGCACGACTGGAGATTTGTGGTTTGTTCATGATTCTATTCTATCAGATTATCTATCATTAATGTAGGGAAACCCATATTACGTCGAATACCCTAAGGGGATAATCAACCTGCCTCAACGGCCCACACGCGTTTGAGCCGTTGAAATTCAAAACCCCGCCCAAGTTTTTGGACGGGGTTTATAACTACAGACTATTTTTCAATATCAGCGACAAATCAGCGTACCTATCAGCGACCGTTCAACGGTCTAGTCCGCGGAAGCGGCGGGGACGACCTCATCGGGATGCAGCTGATCACGGATCAAGTCCGGACCGAAGCCGGTTCCAGCCGGGATAAGCTTGCCGATGATGACGTTCTCCTTCAAACCGCGCAGGTAGTCGGTCTTGCCGGTGACGGACGCCTCAATGAGCACGCGGGTGGTTTCCTGGAAAGACGCTGCGGCCAAAAAGCTTTCGGTATTAAGCGACACCTTAGTGATGCCCATAAGCAGCTGCTCCGCTTCGGCCGGGGTCTGACCGTTCTTAACCAAACCCTCGTTGATGTAATTGAGCTTGGATTTGTCCACGATCTCGCCAGTGACGAATTCGCTGTCGCCCGAAGAGGTGATGCGCATTTTGGAGAACATCTGACGCACAATGACCTCAATGTGCTTGTCGTGGATAGGCTGCCCCTGGGAAGTATAAATATCTAACACGCCGCGCACAATATATCGCTGCGCTTCTTCCACGCCCTGCAACTGCATGACCAAGTTGGGGTTAAGGTTCCCTTCGGTCAATTGCTGTCCCTTGGTCACCAGATCGCCGTCCTTGACGAGCAAGGACAAACTGGCCGGAACGATGTATTCCTTAGTATTTTCGCTTTCATAAATGACCGTCAACGTCCCTTTCTGTACCTTGACGATTCCGGCATTCTTCGCCTTCACCGTCTTGCCGTTCTCGTCGATGAACAAGGTCTCGTCCGCCGCGACCTTGGTACCGTCCTTGATGGCGGAGCGGGAATTGCGCAGATCGTAGGAGTCCTTGGCCACGTCGCCGCCTTGGATGCGCACGATAAATTCCTTGTTGTTCGGTTTGGTTATATAGACCTGGCCATCTATTTCACTGACGTAAGCCTGACCTTTCGGTTCGCGGGCTTCGAACAATTCTTCCACGCGGGGCAAACCTTGGGTAATGTCTTTAACGCTGGCGCTGCCACCGGTATGGAAGGTTCTCATGGTCAACTGGGTTCCAGGTTCCCCAATGGCTTGGGCCGCCACTATTCCCACAGCCGCGCCCAGATTCACCATTTCGTTGAAACCAAGGTCATACCCATAGCACAACCGGCAGATGCCGCGCGGCAGCTTGCATTTGAGCACGCTGCGGCATTTGACTTCCTGTATTCCCTCGTCCATTATGCGTTTGGCCTGCGCGTCGCCGATGCCGTTGTTCTTCTCCACTATCACGTTACCCTGCTTGTCCCTGACCGTTTCCGCGGCCACGCGGCCGAACAAACGGCGGTCGAAGGGCTTGTTCATTTTCTGGCTCTCGGACAGGGAGATTATGTCATATTCTTCGGTCCCGCAATCCTCCGCATTCACCACTATATCCTGTGCCACGTCCACCAAACGGCGGGTCAAATAACCGGCGTCAGCCGTCCTTAAGGCAGTGTCGGACATCCCTTTTCTGGACCCATGGGTGGAAATGAAATATTCCAACACGGCCAACCCTTCCTTAAAACTCCCCTTAACCGGCAGCTCGATGACGTCACCGGACGGGTTGACCACTAACCCCTTCATCCCCGACATCTGAGTGATTTGGGAGAATGAACCGCGGGCGCCGGACGATACCATATAATTGACGGTGCCGTGCTCATCCACGGTCTGGATCACGCTCTTGGCGATCTTTTCGCTGACATCGGCCCAGATTTCAACCACGCGGTTCTTACGTTCCTCTTCGGTCAGTAATCCTTCCTGATATTGCTGGTGCGTGGCTTCCACTTCTTCATCCGCCTGCTTAAGCATATCATATTTGGTCTGCGGCACGTGCAGGTCATCCATTCCCCAGGACAAACCGGAGCGCATCATGTAATAGAAGCCAATGCGCTTAATCTCGTCGATGAGTGCCGCGGTTCGTTCGTTGCCCAAAGTGCGGTGCGCCTCGCGGACTATGGCCTGCAACTTTTTCTTGTCCACGTTCTCGTTCTTAAATCCCATTTCCGGCGGCAGAACCTTGTTAAAGATCAGCCTGCCCACCGAAGTTTCCACCATCTCGCCTTCCTTGCCGTCGGTCGCGGGCATGCGGACCTTGATTTTTGCCTGGATATGCACGAACTTGTTGTTGTAAGCCAAAATTGCCTCGCCCGGGCTGTAGAAGACCTTGCCTTCGCCTTTCAGGCCGGGACGGATTTTGGTGATGTAATAGCAACCCACGACCACGTCCTTATCCGGAGTCATAACCGGATCACCGGAAGCGGGTTTAAGCAAGTTATGGGCGGAGACCATTATCTCGCGCGCTTCGCGCTGCGCCGCTTCGGTCAATGGCACGTGCACGGCCATCTGGTCTCCGTCAAAGTCCGCATTAAAAGCTGCGCAGACCATCGGATGCAACTGGATGGCTTTGCCTTCTATTAATACTGGCTGGAACGCCTGGAAGCCCAGGCGGTGCAAAGTCGGAGCGCGGTTCAACAGCACGTAATGGTCCTTGGTCACTTCTTCCAAAATATCGTAGACTTCGGTGCGTCCTTGTTCAATGAGACGGTTGGCGCTGCGCACGTTATGCGCGTACTCGCGCGCGATGAGCTTGCTAATGACGAACGGTTTAAACAACTCCAAAGCCATGACCTTGGGCAAGCCGCACTGGTGCAGTTTTAGGTGCGGGCCGACCACAATGACCGATCGCCCGGAATAATCCACGCGCTTGCCGAGCAGATTCTGGCGAAACCGCCCCTGCTTACCTTTGAGCATATCGGCAAGCGAACGCAGCTTGCGCTTCTGCCCGGTGGAAGCGGTGACTTCCTTGCCATGGCGGATGGAATTGTCTATCAGCGCGTCCACGGCTTCCTGCAACATCCTTTTTTCGTTACGAGTAATGACCTCGGGCGCCTTTATCTCCAATAATTTACGCAAACGGTTGTTGCGGTTGATGACGCGGCGGTACAGGTCGTTTAGATCGGACGCGGCGAACCGACCCCCGTCCAACTGGACCATGGGACGCAAGTCCGGCGGGATGACCGGAAGAACGGTAATAAGCATCCACTCCGGCCGCAAGCCTGCGTGGATGAGGGATTTAACCAGTTTAAGACGCTTTAGCACCTTGCGCTGGGCCTGGCCTTCCAAATTGCCGAGCTGTCCTTCCAGTTCCTGGGCCAACTCTTCCAGATTCACTTCTTCCAGCAATCCTTTGAGCGATTCCGCGCCGATGCCGGCGGAAAACACCGGCCCGTATTTTAGCGACAGGTCGCGATACTGCAATTCGGAGATGACCTGCATCTTCTTAATGGACTTGAGTTCGCTCCTGGCCTGGTCGCGGATGGATTCCAACCCTTCCACTTCCTTGCTCCAGGCGTCCTTGAGTCGGGTGATTTCCGCGTCCACTTCGGCTTGCTGTATGTCCTCGTCCTTGCCGCTACCTTTCTGTTTAGCCTGGCTCGCGGCCTTACCGATCAGCGTCTCGTATTTCTCCTCAATGCTCTTTTTCTTGGATTTGAATTCCCGTTCTATCTGTTCCAACGTCGCGGCCCGAGCCTCTTCGTCAACGTGAGTGATGATATAGGAAGCAAAATATACAACCTTCTCCAATTCCTGCACACTCAAATCCAATATCAACCCCAAACGGGAGGGCACGCCGCGCAAGAACCAGATATGCGTGACTGGCACTGCCAATTTGATGTGGCCCATGCGTTCGCGGCGGACGGAAGACTTGGTCACTTCCACGCCACACTTGTCGCAGATTATCCCCTTGTAGCGAATGCGCTTATATTTGCCACAATAGCACTCCCAGTCCTTGATGGGGCCGAATATCTTCTCGTCGAACAGTCCGTCCTTTTCGGGACGCTGGGTGCGGTAGTTGATGGTTTCCGGCTTGGTAACCTCGCCGTGCGACCATTGCAAAATGGTGTCCGGGCTGGCTAGCTTCAAGCGTACTCCCTTGAAATCCTCTGTTTGGGTAAACATGATGATAAATTATTCTTATTATTCTAATTTCCGCCAACTGGCGGACTAATTATTCCTAAATAATGCCTAAACTTCAATATCCAATTCCCCGACCAGTTTCCATAATTAGGATTTATGATTGGGATTTATTTAGAGCAATTAGGCTAATTAGGTTAATTTATATTAGTAATAAAGGTTTGATCCAATGAGATTGAAGGAAGCGCTCTCTACTTAGCTTTTTTCCTGTCCTTCTTCTTCTCTTTTTTCGGTTCATCCTCGAACAGGGAGACTTCGGGAGTTGCCGGAGCCGGAACCGGCGGTTCCTGCGCGGCCGTGACGCCAAGCGTCTCTTCGGAAGCGGAGGAAACGGTCCCGTCCGCGCCGAGCAGCTCAACGTCCAAGCACAAACTCTGCAGTTCCTTAACCAGCACGCGGAACGATTCCGGTACGTTCGGCTTCTTTATGGGTTCGCCCTTGACTATGGCTTCATAGGTCTTGCTGCGGCCAATCACATCGTCAGACTTTATGGTCAGCATTTCCTGCAGGGTGTGGGCCGCGCCGTATCCTTCCAAAGCCCAAACCTCCATTTCCCCGAACCGCTGGCCGCCGAACTGGGCTTTACCGCCGAGTGGTTGTTGGGTAATAAGGGAGTATGGCCCGGTACTACGCGCGTGGACCTTGTCGTCCACCAGGTGGTGCAGTTTGAGGAAGTACATTACGCCGACCGTGACTTTCTCGTCGAAAGGTTCGCCGGTTTTGCCGTCATACAGTACGACCTTGCCGTCCTCGGGGATCCCGGCCTTGACTAGCTCTTCCTTAATCTGTCGTTCCGATACCCCTTCCAACACCGGCGTGGCCACCCGGTAACCATGCTTATAGCAGGCCATACCCAAATGCGTCTCCAATATCTGTCCCAAGTTCATACGGGACACGACACCTAACGGATTCAAAATTACATCCACCGGCGTGCCATCCTTCATGAACGGCAGGTCTTCCACCGGGATTATTTTGGAAATGACGCCCTTGTTGCCATGGCGGCCGGCCATCTTATCGCCGACCTGGATCTTGCGCAAGACAGCGACCGAAACTTGAATGCTGCGCACCACGCCGCTTGGGAGCTTATCGCCCGCCTCGCGGGTGAACTGCCGAATGTTAACAACCTTTCCATATTCACCGTGCGGGAGGGTCAGGGAAGTATCTTTCACGTCGCGGGATTTTTCACCGAATATCACGCGCAGCAGTTTTTCTTCGGCCGTCAGGTCGGTCTCGCCTTTTGGCGTGATCTTGCCGACCAAAATGTCTCCGGCCTTGACCTGCGCGCCGATGCGCACGATGCCGTTTTCATCCAGATCCTTGAGCTTCTCTTCGCCGACGTTTGGGATGTCACGGGTGATCTGCTCGGGACCAAGCTTAGTGTCGCGCACGTCTATCTTAAAATCATCAATATGGATGGAGGAATATTTGTCCTGCTGGACCAGCCGCTCGGAGAGCAATACCGCGTCCTCATAGTTGCCGCCTTCCCAAGACAGAAACGCGACCAGAACGTTTTGGCCTAAGGCCAGTTCGCCGGCTTCCGTGGATGCCCCGTCCGCAAGCAGGTCGCCGCGCTTGACATGTTGGCCTTTGTGCACGCGCGGGATCTGGTTGACGGCCGTAGCTGAGTTGGTGCGCAGGAATTTCAGCAGTTGATATTCTTTCTTCTTGCCTTTCTCGCCGACCACGACAATCTTGTCACCGGTCACAGAGACGACTTCGCCGTCCTCTTCGGCCAAAATGACCGTTCCGCTGTCATGGGCGGCCTTGGCTTCCATTCCCGTACCCACGAATGGGGCTTGCGGGCGGATGCAGGACACGGCCTGGCGTTGCATGTTACTGCCCATCAAGGCGCGGTTTGCGTCGTCATGCTCCAAAAACGGAATAAGCGAAGTGGTAACGGAAATAATCTGTTTGGGGGACACATCAATGCAGTCAATGTCGTCGGTGGAGCCAATGGCCGGCTCTGAATGAATCCTTACCGGAGCGCGGGGCTCCACGAAGTAACCGTTCTCATCGGTCTCTATCCCCGACTGCCCGATGGTCAACTGTTCTTCCTCGTAAGCATCAAGAAAAATGATCTGATCAGTCAAATGAGGCTTAATACGGATATCTAAAATGTCCTTGTATTTGGCCAATTCTTTTGCCTTTTTCTCAGAAATTTTCTCGCCCGCGGCCGCCAATACGTTACCTTTTTCATCCTTAACCTCGTAAAGGGAGATCTCATTGATCGCGTCTTTCCCGTCGTTCTTGGCCACCTTCTTGACTTTGCGGTATGGCGTTTCTATAAAGCCGAATTCGTTGACGCGAGCGTAGGTCGCCAAGTGAGCGACCAGCCCGATGTTCGGGCCTTCTGGGGTGGTAATAGGGCATAACCGGCCGTAGTGGCTGTGGTGCACGTCGCGTACTTCGAAGCCCGCGCGCTCGCGCGACAATCCGCCCGGACCCATGGCTGACAAGCGACGCTTATGTTCTAGCTCAGCCAGCGGGTTGGTCTGGTCCATGAATTGCGATAGTTGGGAAGAAGAGAAAAATTCCTGCATCGTAGCCACAATGGGGCGCACGTGGATTAGCTGAGCTGGAGTAACGGTGTCCAGGTCGGCCAGGCTCATGCGATCCTTGGCGATGCGCACCATGCGGGCCAAACCCACGCGGAAGCGGGTCTGAATCAGTTCACCAACCGCCCTGACGCGTCGGTTGGCTAAATGGTCAATGTCATCGGCCGGGGCCTGGGTGTTATTGAGGCGAATAATCTCGCGGATCACGGCCACCAAGTCTTCTTTGGTCAGAATAAACCCTTCCCGATCCTTGTCTACTATATTCAGTCTCTGATTGAACTTGAAACGGCCGACCGGGGACAGATCGTAGCGCTCGGCATTAAAGAACATCCCAGAAATGAGGGACTTGGCATTGTCTACCGTGGCCAGGTCGCCCGGACGGATCCTCTTGTATACTTCCTTATAGCCTTCGTCCGCGTTGGTGGACGCGTCCTTTTCCAAAGTCGCCTGGATGTATTTAGTGTCCGGGTCGGTATCAATATCCTTAAAGGCTTCCAATATTTCTTCGTTGCTGGATAAGCCAAAAATGCGCAGCAGGGCGGTGATGGGAATCCTGCGCTTGCGGTCTATCTTCACGCCGATCACACCGGCCGCGTCCGTGTCCAATTCCAGCCAAGCGCCGCGGTTAGGGATTATTTTGGCGCCGTAAAGGTTCTTGCCGCGGACGTTCTCGGCCGTGAAGAACACGCCCGGGGATTTTATCAGTTGGTTGACCACGACGCGTTCCACGCCGTTGATAATAAACGTGCCGCGCGGGGTCATCAGGGGGAAGTCGCCGAAATATACGTCCTGGGTCTTGGTCTTGCCCGTGACCTTGTTGACGAGCTTGGCAGAGACGTACAGCGGCGCTTCATAGGTGGTGTTGCGCTCGCGGGAGACGAACTCGTCGTACTTAGGTTTGTCAAAAAAATAATCCCCGAAATATAGTTCTAGGTTTTTGCCCGTGAAATCGCGGATCGGGTTGATCTCGCCGAGCAGTTCCTTAAGCCCCTTTTCCAAAAACCACTTATACGAAATCAGCTGCACTTCAATGAGGTTCGGCAGCAAGGACTGTTCGCTTTTTCGGTTGAAATACTTTCTAGTGACCGGCTTATTTTCCTGGGCAAAGGCCACAGGATGGGAGGAAGTCTTGGATTTGGCTTGCATTTAGCTAAATGTGCCTCCAACCCCTAAAATTTCAGCCGCGACGCGGCAATCCAGCCTTATTTTATATATAGCTGGTGAATTTAGAAGGGTTATTAATAATGATTTTTCCGGTTTTTCGGCCGAAATAAGCCTAAAATAATGTTTTTTGCCTTTTATCCAGCATTTTAGCGACAATTTTGGGATTTTTCTCCCTTATTTTGGCAAAAGACGCGAACTCTTCTTCTGTCAAAATTATTATCGCTTATCTATGCGGGACTTTTTCTGCCCCAAGTCTTGATATTAAAGCATAAAACATTATCCTTTTTCGCATACGCAAAAAAGGCCTTTTGTTTTTCGGCTAAAAACTTATACAATTGTGCATAAAGGGATTATAGCAGTCAAGCTTAAGATGTCAAGTGCCATTCTCCCGCTCCCCTCCGGATTCAAGTATTTCTCGTGAATATATGATAGCACAAGGGAAAAGGACTTACAAAATCTACAGAACTACGGAAAATACGGACCTATGGATGACTACAGAAAATGTAATCCACAGGTCATTGGCCTGCTATCACTTATACCAATACCCCGGAAAACCCTTAAAATATGTAATACTTTACGTAATAACTTACATACCTGGGATGGGTCAAGCAATCAATCAAAAAACATACCCTTCCCCTGCCAGGTCTCTTTTGATGTTGGCGTATTCCGAACTGGTGATTGTCTTTTTTGACTTAAGGAGCTGAATAAAGACTATTGTCGACCGGTATTCCTGCCTATTCGGCACTTTGATCCCCAGCCTAATTGCCCTGTTCGTAGCCTGCTTGTCGTCCGTGACGAATACTCCGCCCATCTCCTTGGCCAACACCATCGCCGAAATCTCTCCCAACCCCAAAATCTTTTCCGCCTGCAGCTTTGCCGCAAGGGCAAGGCAGCCAAGGTCGGTTGCCGAAGCGACGCGTAATTTTCCCGCTTCCGCGAATTCTCCGATAACCGCCAGCTTCGGGTGTTTTTTCTGGCCCTGACAAACCTCTTCCAGGACCTCATTAGTGACAAAAAGACCGTTTGAGACGGACAAAAGCAGTCCCAGACGCTCAATGCGCGCGAAATTGCTCAAAACCGCGTTATCGAATACCAGATTTTCACTACTTAGACCCCCCATCGTCTTTCAGGCTTTGCCGAATTTCGGCGACCCAGTCTTTTGCATCATCATAAGATACGCGAAGGATCTCCGCTAAACGGTTTAAGGAAATTTTGTCTTTGAAATACGCGTTAAAAGCTAGTCTGTAATAATCAGCCGGCAGCATTATCCCCTCCTTGCCCTGCGGCCACTCCGGCTCAAAGTTCATCGTCCCCGCCAAAAAATTGAAGTGTTTGCTATCTTTTACCTTTTCCGAATAAGGCTTGTCAAAGGTGTAACCCAAGTCATGCAGGCGGTAGACCGTAAATGACCAACTGCTGCCGTATTCGTATTTTATTTTGACGATATCGAGATCTTCCAGCCTGGACGTCTTTTTCTTCAAGACCTGCCTGACGTAAAAATCCACTCCGTTCTTAGGCATCAGGAAATTGGCGGCAAAACTGTCCGCCCTTTTCTCGAACAAGGGTTTTTCGCCCTTGTCTTCCTCGATGATCTCTGGATAATTTTCCTTGTCCAACAAAAAATGGCAAAATTCGTGCGCCGCGGTGAACCGCTGGTGCCCGGGGGTCCGGTTGTTATTGACGAGTATCCTGGCAGTAGCCGTCTCCTTATCGTAGTAGAAGGCTCCAGAAAGGGAGTCGCTTTCCATCGGCATCCGGACCACGAAGATACCCTGCCCCTCAAGCAGGGCAAAAATGTCCTTGATGGGCGCGTCGCCTAATTCCAAAGACTTGCGCTGCCCTTCGGCCAAAAGTTCGGCTTCTTTGTATACGGAAAGTTGGCTCATAACGGCAACCCCTTTAAGAATTCATAATCCTCGCAGATCTTCTTGAAATCTGCCAAGTTCTTCTTGTCCTCCGGCGATAACCCGTGATTGGAACGCAGATGCATCGCTGCCTGGACCTGGCCGTCGGCAGCAAAATTGTTCTGCATCAGTTCAAGCGCGGAAACGCCGTAAAGATTAGCCAGCTTGAACAGTTCAAAACTGTTCACTTCCCTTCGTCCCGCTTCCAATGCGATAATCGCCTGGCGTTTCAAGCCAAGTTCGTTCGCTGCCTGTTCTTGGGTAAAACCAAGACGCTCGCGCAAAAGCTTCATCCTTTGGGCGAGTTGTTTTTGGGTTATCATGATCGTGGTTATTAATATTTTGTTTGATTTTTTTGATTTTCAGCGGCATTTAACCGCTGATATATCTGACGTTAGTGTAACAAATTCTTACATCATTGTCAATAGCCAGTCGGAAAACTTGACATTTTCTCAAAATTGCGTTAATATATAAGGTATTGGCAAAAGGAGAAAACCAAATCTCCCCGAAACCAAACAAAGGTCGGATAATTAACCTGGCAAAGGAACCACAACATGGTAAAACAAGTATGGGTCAGCCCTGATGAAGGGGGCTGGAAAGTGCAAACTGCCGGATCGGAAAAGGCATATCGCCATACCGAAACGAAAGCGGAAGCCGTAGCCCTGGGACACAGCGTTGCCGAAAACAACAACGCCGAACTTATCGTTCAGAACAAGGACGGCGAGATCGGCTGGCGCAATTCTTACGGCAACGACCCCTATCCTCCGATAGGATAAATATCAACCACAAAAAATGGAAACAAAACCCCTAAAATTTTGAAAGACCGCCTGACGTCAGGCGGTCTTTTGTATACTTGATTTTATTTTACACGGACAATGGTTTGGAATAACTTACTTTCCGCAATCGCAACGGCTTTGCGATAGTTACAATAATCACAATCAGGACTGGGGTCAGGAAGGATATCGGATATCAAGCATTCATGAAGCTTAAAGATAGTTGGTTCAACCCAATCATCTTTTCCTTCGTAAGGGATCAACTTAACTTTGAATTCAAGTTTTCCATCAAAGGCTTCTTTGTCCGTATCGCCATTGCAATAAACAAAATAACCGACATCGGAGACCTTGAACCCTTTCCTTCGCAGCAGCCATTGGTAAACCTCCATCTGCCTTTTATAACTAATTTGCCAATCCGCGTCTAAACTCACCTCTTCGGTCTTGGAAGTAGATTTGTAATCGGCCACAATGAGCTCGCCTTTCGGGTTTATCCAGATATCATCCACTGCGCCGGTAATCATCAAGTTTGTTTGCTCATGATAATACTGAATGCCCTTAAAATTCTCCCGCCACTCGTTGATTTTTTCGTGCCGAAAAGGAACGGCATCTATGCCATATTCTTTCATAAAAGGATGCGCCGAGCCTTCTGCTCTATGAATATCAAATTCTTTCTTCAGCAGCGCGTCCACCGCGCTGTTTAAATTAAAAGGGAATCCCGGCGGCTGCCCCACGCCCAAGCGCCTATCCAAGTAAAAACATCTGGGACAATTCAAGAATAGTTCAATCTTGCTCCGGCTCACTTTGAATGGTTCCTTGGAGCTTGGGTCAAATATATTCTTAGTCCGGTTAGATTTATAATATTTGGACATTTTATTTCTATTTTTTTAAATTTTATCTTCCTTCCACGATTTTTATTTCCTCTTCAGTCAAACCATAAAGTTTATATATTTCCTGGTCAATTTTGCGGTCAATTTTTTCAATTTCTTTCTTCAACTTTTGCCATTCATTGGAGTTTTCAGTTACACTATCTAATTTTTTTTGCGCTCCTAATAATTCCTTTGCTAATTTAACAATAATGAGTTGCTCTTCAGAAGTTTCTTTAGGAATTGGAATTCTATCGGCGTAAAGTCTCAATAGCTTGGAAACACTTAGGGTATACTGGTAAGGAAAGGAGTCCTCTATGGCATATTCACTAAATCCTAAGCTACCAAGGCTTAGAGCGCAGGCGGTCGATA
>Ga0078972_1008748_pt1 | contig 20777 bp, 14 predicted proteins | sample YelNatPaOPGAMG01_FD_67568 | JGI IMG/M metagenome (GOLD analysis project Ga0078972, IMG submission 67568) | Hot spring thermophilic microbial communities from Obsidian Pool, Yellowstone National Park, USA - OP-RAMG-01 (SPADES assembly) (version 2) | ecosystem: Environmental > Aquatic > Thermal...
GCTTTGTTTTTGTGCCACTAAGAATCTAACCCCTTATTATTAGCAAATTCAGGCATTTTCTGATTTTAAATGAAAAAAATTGAATGTGCTGCCTGCCACGGGCTAACTTGTGGGTAATGGTCAGGAAACTGGGGAGAGAGGAAAAAATAAATCCCACTGTTTCCCATTTTTTTATTTTCCCTCTTTTTTAAAGATAGGAAATTTTATTTATATAAAAAAAAGTAAAGCAAAAAAATTTACTTCATATTTTTTAAAAACCTACTTTGCCCGAGACGTTAATATATAATATAAAATCACTATCGCTATTTTCAAGTTTAAATTAAAAGTTGAACCTTTTTATTCCTTATGTTAAATTATAATAAATTTAATTAAAGGAGTTTTAAAAAATGCTTGATAAAAGAAAAGCAGACAGAAGAAAGAAAAACATAAAAGTAAAAATTGAAAGAAGAAAAGGACCGCGGCGCCTTGTATGTGATTGCGGTGGTAAAATTGAAGTTGTTATAAACAATGAAAAACACGAATTTGTCTGTCTGCGCTGCGGTAAAAAATATTAATTTATTTTAAAATTATTATTCGACTCACTTCACTTTTTGCTTTTTTCCCAAGTTCATCCTGTACAATTAGAATATAATAGTATGTTCCTCTTGCAAATCTTGATATAACTTCATTTCTAAGTGTTAACTCATTGTTTGTTATATTTTCTTTTGTAAATTCATATATAAATCTAAAGGATGATGTGTATAATCTAAATGTTATCTTATATGGTTTTTTTGTGGTTTTAAATTTAATAAATAAGTCACTTTTTCCATCTGCTGGATTTGGATAAATTCTCGGTATATCAATAAATTTTATAATATCTTCTTCACCAATTATTACTGGAGTATTTGTGGGCATAATAACAGGCGTATTCGTGCTCGTAATTGTAAAAGTTTGCGTAAATGTAGAATAACTTGTTGCAGTAAAAGTCAAAGTGCTTGTCGGAGTTTGTGTATTTGTAAAAATATGTATTTGCGTATATGTCATAGTGGGTGTAAATGTTTGTATAAAAGTAAAAGTGAAAGTCGGAGTTAATGAAATATCAGGTAAATTCGTATTTGTTGATGTTGGATTTATTGTTGGCTGTTGCGTTCTTGTGTATGTTGGCGTGCTTATTTGAGTTAATGTAATTGTATTTGTTGCTGTTGCAGTAGATGTTGCCGTATTTTTGAAAACAGATGTATTTGTAGCAGTGCTGGTTAAATAAACTGTATTCGTTGATGTGGGGGTTCGTGTATTTGTATGCGTATTTGTCATTGTTGGTGTATTTGTCCCCGTATTTGTTGTGGTAACTGTATTTGTAAATGTACTTGTATATGTTGGTGTAATTGTTTTTGTGTTTGTTGGTGTTGCTGTAAACGTATTTGTTATGGCTGTCGTATTTGTTGCAGTATTTGTCACGGTGCTTGTTGATGTGCTTGTTCTTGTGTTGCTTGCAGTTGATGTTGGAGTATTCGTGTTTGTTGGAACAATCGTATTTGTAAAAGTCGCTGTTGACGTATTTGTTATCGTATTTGTCCGTGTTGATGTAAAAGTTGCTGTTGGCTGTGGCGTATTTGTTCCTGTTGCTGTCGCAGTTCCTCCAGCCCCCGGTAATGGAAACTTTCCTTTTGAACAATATGCAGCAACAGCAAGGCGTATATAACCACCATCATTGTCAGAATAATTTGAAGTTGCCTGCCCCCAGGTATTATACCCAGGCGCCCCATCTTTATTTGTAGAAGGATTTGTAATCCCATCATTGGGCCAGTCCCTTAAATGTGTCATATCATTCGGGTTCACATAACCATCATAACCACCTTCGCCAAAAAGAACTGCTATTATTCCTTTATTTGCCCAAAAACCAGGTCCTTTTGTTGTATCACTTTGCGAATAAGCATCACCAGGTGTTCCTGATGCCCCATTGTTAGAAGATGAAGGCAAAAATTCCTGGGCATGATTATCTCTGTAATGGTTATCTGAATTATTACATGTCTTAAAATATGTATTTCCAACAGGTATCTGCCACATCATACCACGCCTTGATAAATTTGTTGAAACTCTATCAACTATGTACCCGATTTTTCCCCAGCTTCTGTAATTTGTAAAAGTATGTTCAGAAGATGTCCATCTATTGGAAGTCCCCTGTTTTATATAATACCAATCAGCATCCCTGTCTGACGGGTCAACAAAAAATAAATCAAATGATTTTCCATTTTCTATCTGAGTTATAAATGTAGTCATAGTATCAACATGTGAATTAACTGTTGCCTGGTCCTGGGAACCAGTAAAAATATCTGCTCCTGTTGCCCAGTGTGTGTAATGATGTGCGAGAAGACATTTATTTTTAGCATACTGATTTCTTATTCTGTATAGTGCTTCTGACCAGCCCTGTATACTATCTGGTAAACTATTTATGCTTACACCGTCGCATACTTCATCAAAATTTGAACTCCCCACAGCAACTACACCGGTCTGGGTTGGTGTTTTGCCACTTTGTTTCCAGAAACCAAGCAAATCCGGCTCAATATGAACAATAACTTTTTTAGTTGAATATTGATTTATTATTTGCATTAAAAGTTTAAAATCATTAAAATAATTTGTCATATTTGAACCATTCTGATACCAGGAAGTATTATATGGATAATAATACCATGTAAAAATTTGTATCTGTCCTTTGCCTTCCCAGTATTGAAGTTCCTGTTTTGCCCATCCACCGCCAGATACCCAGTTTACCCAACCAGGCGTTAAATACTGATATGAATAATCCCAGCAGGTAGTTCCCTGATTATCTTTCCAAAAATGTGGCCCATATTGAGCATACTGATCTGCCTTATCAATTGCTCCGAAACCAAAAGTAGAAGGTAACCCTGCTGGAACCGAACCACCGTATGAATATATTAAATTGCTAATAAATACTGCTGAAATAATAAAAAATAAATTTTTTCTTTTTATCACTTTGCTCCTCCGCTTTTTATTTATTTTTTAAAGAAAAAATTCGTTTGTTTAGACAATGTTTAAACGATTAAGTTTCGGTAAAAATAAATAAATTTTTGGATTATTTAATAATTAAATTTTAACCCTGGGTTCATAACCTCAGATTTCAACGTAAGGAAAATGCCTTTCTTTATTTTTATATCATTAAAACAATGTTAATAACAAGTTACGGCATTCTCTGATTTTAATGAAAAAATTGCTCTGGCACTTGCCATGTTTTTATTCCCGATTGCTTATTAGTAAATCTAAAAAAATTGAATGTGCTACCTAACACGGGCTAACTTGTGAGTAATGGTTAGTTTATAGAAGAGGATGAATGAATGCAAGAGGTTACTTGAAAGCAACCACCCCCTCTCTCTAACTCTCACACAGGGGAGAGAGAAATTTTTTAATTGCAAATTGTAAATTATAAATTAATAGGCGCACTGTATAAAATGGAAGGAAGGAATTCCCCTCGTCCTTTGATGCTGTCCATTACCCACATCTTTAATTTTAGCCCGTGACTGGCAGCCAGACAATTTTTTGAATAAAATCAGGACGTTAAGGGAATATATTCTTGAGTTATGTTATTAAAGTTCAAGCGGGTATTTCAAGTGCATAGGTTTCCGCGTCAGCCGAGTGCCCCGCTTTGTTTTTGTGCCACTAAGAATCTAACCCCTTATTATTAGCAAATTCAGGCATTTTCTGATTTTCCATAAAAAAATTGAATGTGCTGCCTGCCACGGGCGAACTTGTGGGTAATGGTTAGCCCTTTGATGGGAGAGGGATAAGGGAGAGGGTGAAGGAATGCAAGAGTAAACTTGAATGCAATCTCCCCCTCTCTCTAACGCTCTCCCACAAATTATGGAGAGAGGAAAAAATAAAAACAAATCCCTCTATGTCTCCCTTTAGAAAAGGGAGAAATTAAAAAAATGAAAAAATTGCTCTGGCACTTGCCATGTTTTTATCCCCGGTTGCTTATTAGTATGTATATAGAAATCACAAGAAAAATTAAGTGTGCTGATTGCCACGGATTAACTTGTAGATAATTAATTATAAAATTTTGGGTTAAAAATGAAAAATTGCTTTGGCACCTGCTATGGTTTTTATTCTCGGTTGCATTATTATAAAAAACTGATTTTACTATTAACTATGTCTAACTTATCAAGAATTTTAAGAAATAACGAAGGATGTAATTTAAAAAATTTATTTACTACAAAGTTTCTCTTTTAATAAATTCTGACCGTAAAATTATATTCTGCAATTTATCCAGTTCCCCAGTTAACGCTTTATGTATAATATTTATTGCAATACTGCCCATATCTTTTATTGGCTGCCTTACAGTTGTTAAAGCTGGCTCAACCGCAATTGCCATTTCAATATCATCAAATCCAACAATTGCAATATCATCGGGTATTTTTATTCCATTTGCTTTTGCTTCTAACATAAAACCAATTGCAACAAGATCCCCTGCAACACTGAAAATTGCATCCAAATTTTTTATTTTATTCTCCATTTTTTCAAAAATCATTCTACCCTGTTCAATTGTATGTAATTCTATCATCTCTATATTTTTATCTAATAAATTTATCCCATTATCTTTCATACATTTTTTAAAACCACGAAACCTTTCATAAGTCGCCATATCTTTTATTTTTGTTTGCGAGTCAATAATTACTCCTATTTTTTTTCTTCCAGCCAAAAGGATTCTTTTTGCTGCTTCGTAACCACTTTTAAAATTATCAATTGTAATTGAATGTAATCCATCTAATTTTTGCTCAATTAACACTGTGGGTATTTTTTTATCAACAAGTAATTTACGGGATTTTCCCACTGGTTTTATGCCTGCAATTATAAAACCATCTATTTCCTCAGAATTTATAACTTCTAATATAACTTTATCAATATCGTTTTCTCTAATTCCTGCTGGAAAATAATTTATTTTATAATTTAACCTTTTTTCTTTGATCCTTAATTCTGACGCCCTTATTATTGTTGAAATAAAAGTTGAACCAATATTACTGCTTATAAATGCAATTTTTTTTTGTAAAATTTTTTTCATACTCTTCCCTTATATCATTTTCATAATTTATTAAAAAAATAAATCTGCTATTTTTTTATTGCAATATTTCTCTCAATTATATATTTTTCATCATCATTTGTTACTTTTATCCTTAAAACATAAAGCCCTGACCCGACTAAATAACCAGCATCTGCTTTACCATCCCAAAAAATCGTATTTCCACCTGCTCTGGCGCCATTTTCTCCTTTTTTTATTTTTTTACTCCATAGAACCCTTCCATACATATTAAAAATTTTTAATTCTATATCACTGTCTTTTTCTAAAAAATATTCTATCTGCGTATTTTCCTTCCCTGCAATAAATGGATTTGGATAATTTTTAATAACATTCTTATCGGTTGTTAATTTAGAAGAAACTATTTTTACTTCTTTTGTCTGAACACTTGCATTTATTGTTACTGCTGCCTGTATGACATTTTCCATATTTGCATCAGGAGCGGTATAAATAACCGATGCTATCCCATCATAATTTGTATTTATCGTGCCTGCGGATAAACTCCCAGAGCCCTGTTTTATAATAAAATCAACTGCTGTCATTGAAACAGGATTGCCATAAATATCCTTTACTCCAGCACTTATTATTGCCGTTTCATTCTTTTTTAATTTTTCCTTATCAGTGGATAAAGTAAATGAATAAGGTGGTGCTGCCATAATTTCTATTGGTCCTGATGCAACTTTTGTAACATAATAAAGTCCCTGATAATTATTATCATAAACAGGTAAAATTTTTATTTTTTCACGAGTGGTGTATGTAATTGAAACATACCCAACACCATTTGTCAGTGGAACTAAACCAGAATAAATCGGATCTCCATCTTCTCCCCCAGGAATTTTTATTGCTTTAATATTTACAGGTTCATTAAAACCACCTATAGGACTCCCCCCAAAAGAATGAGCTACTTTTATTGTAACATCAAAAGGCGTTCCAGCAATCACATACGCTGTTTGAGTTAAAGGATATGCATTTCCATTTATTTCTGCCCACATATAATATTCTGTCTGGCTTATAAAATAAAGCGGTCTTGAAAACTTTGCTTCCCACGTATTAATTAAATCATCCACTTCTATTGTATAATTATCACTTTTATCCGGAGTTGGCATTATTGTCATATCAAAAACAAAACTCCCAAGCGCATCTGCATCTCTTAAATCCTTGCCTGCCGGGGTCAAACTTTTTGGAACTGAAAATGAATTTAAAGTGACATAAGTAGAAGAAACCCCTGCAAAATTTGTAACACGGTTATAATAAATATCGCAAGCAAGCACCGTTACGCTAAAAGGTAAATAGGTTACAAGGTAATTTGGTTCAGGTGCTCCTGAAAAACCATTTGATGTCCCAGGCATATGTTCCATACCTTTTATGAGGTATAAAAGTCGGGCATAAGGTCCCGGATATACATTTTTATAAGCAATCCCTGTTGCTCCAGAACTATCAATGCAAGTTATTGTAACTGGACTTGCTGCCCCATAAAGTATAATACTCCCTGTCCATTGCCCATTGGTAAAATTCCCTGTTATATTTGTTCCTGTTGATACAACTTTGCAATTCCCAACTGATGCAGTTAAAGTTACATAACCTGAATAATCTTGCTTTACAGGTCCGTCTCCACCACTTTCATAATCCATTGCCACAATACTTACCCCTGTTATTGTTACTCCTGCCTGAACAGAGGCACCGCCCACCGTTATAACAAAATCAACTAAATCACCGGCAAAACTTAAATTCAAACTATTAAAAAAAATCAATATAAAAACAAAGAATTTTTTCATATTTTATCCTTAATTTATTTTTACAAATTCATCAATCGTCGTGATTCCCTGAACAACTTTTAAAAGCGCTGCCTCTTTTAATGTCTTAAAATTATTTAATTTACAATTTTCTTCTCTGATTTTTTTTGCCTGTTCTTTATTTAAAAGCATATCCTTTATAGATTCATTTATTAATAGAATTTCAAAAATTGCTGTTCTACCCTTATACCCAGTGCCAGAACAATCATCACAACCCCTGCCTTTATAAAGTATAAGGTTTCTTACTGATGTCTCTCCGAGTATTCTCATTATATCATCTGTAATTTCAATGGGGACCTTACATTTAGGACATATTTTACGCAAAAGGCGTTGATTTAAAACAACCAATGTATTGGAATAAACTAAATACGGCTCAATGCCAAAATTTATTATTGATTGCATTGCTTGAAAATTATCATTCGCACGAATTTTTGCTATGACTAAATGTCCGCCTGCTATCATATCAAAAATTGCTTCTGCTGTTTCTTTATCGCCTATATCTCCTACTGATATAATGTCACAGTCCTGTTCCATAAGATAATTAAGAACTCTTGCATAATTTTTTCTGCTAACTTTTGCCTGATTTATCCCTGGTAAAATATAATTTGAAGTTGCATCATCAATTGAAAAAATATTTACCTCAGCCCTGTTTAAAGCAGATAAAGTTGAATAAACTGTAACTGTTTTACCACTATTGGTTGGTCCTGAAATTAAAACAAGCCCGTGTGGCATTTTAAGAATTTTACTGTATATTTCTAATTCGTTTTCTTCCATCCCCAATTCATCAAGAGAAAAAATTACGTTTTCTGCCCGAACAATTTTTAAAACAATTTTTTCACCAAAAATTGTAGGAAAGGTATTAACCGACAGGTTAATTTCTTTTCCTAAAACCCTTAATTTGAATTTACTTTCCTGTGGTACATTTTTTTCATTTATATTAAGTTGAGCGAGTTCTTTTATTTTATTTAAAATACCATTATATAGTGTTCTCGGGGGTGATTCAACTTCATATAAAACACCATCAATTCTTCTTCTTATCCTGCATCTATCTGAAAATGGTTCTATGTGAATATCAGTTGCTGCTGACTCATACGCCTCTGATAAAAGCGCGGTTAAAAATGTGTTCACAGGAGTATCGCCGGCAACGGACTGAACATTTTCATCATTTAAATACCCTTGATGTTCATTGGGTTGCTGAACAGATACCGGTTCTTTTTTTGTAAATTTTTCCGGCTCGGGAATAGATACCGGTTTAACTTCTTCATCTCTTTCCGGTTGCACTTTTTTTTCTTTTTTTATTTGTTCTTTTGCAACTCCTTCACCAGAGGCATCATAAGCAAATGGTGACCTGACTATTTTTATGCCTGTATCTTCTTTTTTTGGCTGGCTTGGTCCAATTGGAGCTGAAAGTATGTCATCAAGTTCATCAACTTTTGCTTTTGCAATTTCCCCTGTATCTTCCTCTTTATACCCAAAATATTTATCAACTAATTTTTTAATGTCTTCTGGCGGTGCAAGCCGCACATCTATTTCACATCTTGTTGTTGCTTTTAAATCATCCACAACAAGAAAATTAAGCGGGTCAGCCATTGCAACTGTTATTACCTTGCCTTGCTTTGAAATAGGTATAAGTTTTTCATTTCTCATCAACTGTTCGGGAAGTAACTTTAACACATCTTGTCTTATTTCTGAAATTTCTTCTAAATTTATATAAGGGACTCCCATTTGATAACCCAGAAATGTCCAGAGTATCTCTTTTGAAATATAACCCATTTTTATTAAAATCTGACCTATTTTTTCTCCTGTTTTTTTCTGCTCTTCTAAAGCATCCTTTAATTGTTCTTTTGTTATAATACCTTCCTCTAATAACATTTCACCTATTAACATATTCTTTGGCTTATCCACCATTTTTAATCCTCTTTCCTTTTAAATATATCAAAAATTGACTTTTTCTTTTTATCCTGAGTTTCTTCCTTTATTTCTTTTTGCGTTTCTCCTAACGCTCCTCCCTCAGACATTGAATCATCAACCGGCATAACTGCCTTATATTCCTGTCTTGCGCTTTCCTTTTGCCCTCTTAAAATCTTCTGTGCAAAATCAGTTCCCATTTCACTTGTCATTCTGTCAATTTCACTCCCAGAAAGACCACTGTCAGGGGTTATTTTTATTGCCTGTTCCTTTTGAGTCATTAAATCCTTTGCAGATACTCTTATTATACCATTGGCATCAATGTCAAACATAACTTCAATTTTCGGTTCTCCTTTTTTTGCTTTTGGAATTCCAACAAGGTCAAAAGTACCTATCAATTTATTATCAGCTGCCATTGGTTTTTCTCCCTGATAAACCTCAATTCTAACAAATGACTGGTCATCTTTTGTTGTTGTGTAAATTTCACTTTTTCTTATTGGTATTGAAGAATTCTTTTCAATAATTTTTGAAAAAAGTCCGCCCTCTGTTTTTATTCCTAACGAAAACGCAGTAACATCAAGAAGCAAAATATCACGTATATCACCTTTTAGGACAGATGCCTGAAAAGCAGCACCTGCTGCAACTGCTTCATCAGGATTTACTCCGAGATAGGGTTCTTTTTTAAATATTTTTTTCACCACCTCACGGACAAGAGGCATTTTTGTCTGTCCCCCGACCAATACAACTTCATCAATATCCTGCGGTCTTAACCCTGCATAATTTAATGCTTTTTCACATGGTTCTGCAGTTGCTTCTGCAAGATGTTTTGTTAATTCTTCTAATTTTTCTCTTGTTAAAATCGTTTTTAAATGCTTTGGACCCTCTTTTGTTACAGCAATAAAAGGGAGAGTAATTTCTACTGACTCCAGTTCTGATAAATTTATTTTTGCTTTTTCAGCAGCTTCTTTAAGACGCTGCAAAGCAACTCTATCTGTTCTTAAATCAATCCCTTCCTTATTTAAAAATTCTCTGATAAGATAATCAATGATTGCCTGGTCAAAATCATCTCCACCCAAATGTGTATTTCCACTTGTTGACTTTACCTGAAAAATTCCCTGTCCCAATTCAAGTATTGAAATATCAAAAGTTCCCCCACCCAAATCATAAATTGCAATTCTCATTTTGGTTTTGCTGTCAAACCCACTTGCGAGGGCTGCGGCAGTTGGCTCATTTATTATCCGAACAACCTCGAGCCCGGCAATTTTTCCAGCGTCTTTTGTTGCCTGTCGCTGGGAATCATTAAAATAAGCAGGAACCGTTATTACAGCTTTATCAATTTTTTCATTTAAATATGCTTCTGCATCTTTTTTTAATTTCATTAAAATCATAGCAGAAATTTCAGGTGGAGAAAAAATTCTTCCAGCAACCTGTATTCTTACATCCCCATTATCGGCAGGCACAAGTTTATAGGGGACCAATTTTATATCATTTTCAACTGTTTTATCATTAAATTTTCTTCCCATAAATCTTTTTATAGAAAATACAGTATTTTCCGGATTCATTACCTGCTGTCTTTTTGCCTGGTTCCCAACTAAAATTGTATTATCTTTTGTAAAAGCGACAACAGATGGAGTTGTTCTAAAGTTTTCATCATTTGGGATAATAGTTAATTTTCCATCTTCTATAATTCCCACACATGAATTTGTGGTTCCTAAATCAATACCAATAATTTTTGACACGAAAAACTCCTTTTTATTAAGTACTTGATTTTTTTACTCTGTCAATGTCTCTCATTAATTCTGCAAGTTTTTCAATAACTCTTTTATAATGCTGATTTTCCGGCTGTAATTTTTCTGCTTCTTTAAATGCACGTAATGCATCCTGTAACTTATTTGTAACTGCATATATAACACCCATATTATATATTGTCTCATGCATTTTATATGTAGCATATGACTGTTGAAATTTTAATAAAGCATTAGCTTTATTTGTATCGTAAAGTTCCACGCCTTCTTTAAAATCTTTTAATGCTTCTTCAAATTTCTTTTTTTCTCCAACCTGAAAAATTGAAAATTTTCGTTCCTCCACATTTTCTTTTAAAGAAGCAAAAATTAAAAAATTGTATATTTTACGCTTTATCGGGTCAGATAAAATTTTATATGCCTCAACAACCTCTGCAGTTCTTTCATGAGCCCAATCCGGTCTATCCGGATTATGGTCTGGATGATATTTATATAATGCTAACCTAAAAGCATTATCAATTTCTTCCTGAGTTGCAGCAGGATAAATCTCTAAAAGTTCGTAATAGTTTAACTTTTTTGGCATTTTTATCTTCCTAAAATTTTACACCTTTTAATTTATAAAGTTCTTTTCCTGTTCCATCCGATAATGTAATTATGTCAATTTTTTCATAATTTGCAAGGTTTTCTGTGCCTTTTACAATATCTTGTATGGCAAAAACATCTGTTGCGTACTGCTTTTTTGTTCCATATTTTGAAGCAAACTGTAAATAATCAACAATAGCATTATAAATTGTCATTGATTTTTTATCAACAAAATTTTTTACAATTGTACCATTCAAAATAATAAAATTTACTGCAAAATTTTCTATATTATAGCCAAGCGTTAACTTTGATTTTACAGCAGATACCAATTCTTTTCTTATTTCAATTGTCGCAATTAATGCTCTTTTCATATCATCCTGATGAACAAAAGGAAAACCAAAACTTAACAATATATAATTATCAGTAACTTTTAAGACAGCCCCCTGATATTCAAGTGTCGTTAAGGAAATTTTTTCAGTAAATTTTTCTATTAATTCTTTCATTTCTTCACTTAAAAGTTCATAAGTGAATTGAGAAAAAGAAGATGTATCTATAAAGACAAAAATGGACTTAAATTCTTCCCCTTTTATAGTCGGGGAATAACCTTTTGTAATTTTATCAATCATTTCCTGATAGGTTAAAATTTTATATGCTTTTTTCAAATCATCCATTTCTTTTAACCCTTCGGCAACAGTATCAAATGCATCTTTTATTCTCACCTTTTCCTTTAATTCAACTATCATTCTGTTAAAATCATCAGCCAAGACCCCGACTTCATCATTTGCCTTTACATCAACCGAAACATCCAGATTTCCCTCTGCAACTTTTCTCATTCCTGCGGCAATTATGTTAAAATTATTTGTTATAAATTTTGCCAAAAACCAGGCGCTGAAAAAACCAACAGTTAATAAAATAATTGTTAGTATGGACATATTAATTATTGTTAAAAGCAATTTTCTTTCATAATTTTTTTTGGAAAATTTTATTATTATTTGAGAAAGTTGTTCCCCTTTTATTTTTAAATCAAGTTTTACAAAAAGAACATGGGGTATTTTTTCGCTTACTAATTTTTTTGCCAATTTTTTTGAATCATCCTCAATTTTTATATCTTTAAAATCCTTTTTTAACATTTCCATATTTATGGAACTCGCCCTTATTTCCCCTGTCTCATCTTTTATCGCCATAAGCAAAATATTATTATCAAGTCGGCTCAAAATCTCCATATATTTTTCATATATGGTCCAATTCACTTCCTTAGTTTTCCATGAAGTTACAAGTCGTAATGCACTCAAAGTGTCCGATACCTGCTTTGCACTTTTTTTTATCTCTTTCCGCTGCAAATCAATGTTCATCTTTATTGAATAGAAAAATACAATGGACATTGTAATTATGATTAAAGAAAAAATTAACAAGGCAATTTTATATTTTAAACTAAATTTTATTTTTCTTCTAACTGCCATTTTTTTATTCCCCCGCTTTTAATAGAACTGAATATATGTTTATCTGCTTTTTCATTTCGCAACTGATTCCATAGCATAAAAAGATGTATCTGAATCGCCATAGAATATTACACCATCTTCTCCAATGAGTGATGTTTTTATCTGATAATCGTAATTCACTGACCATTTTAAAGTTCCTGTTACTACATCAACGGCAACAATTTGTTTGCCAGCTGCACAGTAAAGTATATTATTAACAACAAATGGAGCGGATAAAATTTTTCCTTCACACGGTAATTTCCATAAAAGTTTTCCACTTGAAATACTCAATGCATATAAATTCTTATCATTGGAACCAAAATAAACAACTCCATTTTTTATTACAGGTGTTGATGATATAATTCCTTCTGCAGGGAATGTCCATTTTATGGCACCATTCATAGAATCAAGCGCATATAACCTTTTATCATCAGAACCAAAGACAAGTATTCCACTGTCTTCTGCGGGTGTTGAAAAAATTAAATTGCCTGTTTGAAATTGCCATATCATTTTACCCGTATCAACATCAAGAGCATACATTGTTTTATCAAGTGAACCAATATATACTATTCCATTAGCAATGGTCGGAGATGATGCAATTGGTCCCTGGGTCTCATATTTCCATACGGTCTCGCCTGTTTTCCTATCAAATGCATAAACTACTTTATCCATTGAACCAATATAAACAATGTTCGCATAAACAGCTGGCGAAGAAAACTGAATTCCAGCTCCCAATTTTTTTTCCCAGATTTTTTTCCCAGAAGTTGTTATTGCATAAAAAGCCCCTGTTTCAGTGCCAAAATACAGTATGCCACCATATAATGCAGCAGTGGAAGAAATAATTCCCTGAGCAGAAAATTTCCATGAAACCTGACCTGTATTTTTATCAATTGCATAAAAATTATTATCAAGAGAACCAATATAAATATTTTTTTCATCCATAATTGGCGAAGCAGTAAATCCACCACCTGCCCTGAATTTCCATTTAAAATCAAGCGGTGGAAGTATATTAAAACCAACATAAAAATCATGCGATGGTATGCTGCGGAACATATTCCATACATATTTTCCTTTTTCTGCCTTTACTGTTGTTACTTTTTTTGATGCTTCAACAATGGCATTTTTTTGTTCTTTTATCTGTTCTTTTAACTTTTTTATTTCAGTAGTTGCAACTTTTGATTTTCCTTTTGATTTTTCAGCATTTTTCAATTGCTGTTCCAGTGCCTGTAATTGTTCCCTCTGCTGCTTTACAAGTTTCTGTAAATTTTCAAGTTCGGCAAGATCCTGACTCCCACTTATATTTAATTCAATTTTTAATTCTTCTTCTTCTTTTCCACCAAGACATCCCTGAAAAACAACTAAAACGATTATAAAACAAAAAAATAAATAAAATCTTTTTTTCATAGAAAATATTGCCTTTCCTTATAATTTAGTTTTTATTATATTAACAAAAATAAAGTGATGTGTCAATTAAAACCTGAAACCTGAAAATCGCGATAGCGATTTTCAGGAAAAAATCAAAATGTAAAAATATATTTAAAAACAAAAAAAATTATAAAAAATATTTTTTAATTATTCACCTACTATTGGGTGATTTAAAAATTAAATTTTTTCCTTTATTTTATTATAATTATATTTTTAACCCCAAAATCGCCTCTATCGCGATTTTGGGGTTAAATCTGTTTGTAATACATAATAAAACTTATTTTTATTTGTTTTTTAATAAATAATTACTTACCTTATTGTTATGCATTAAATTAACCAATGTATGATATACATTTTAAATAAAAATAGGTCATTTTATGTTTTTATCCTTGAAAATTTTTATTAAATTTTAAGCGAAAAATTCAAGTGCGTATGGCTTTGCATAAACTGAGCACCCTGCTTTGTTTTTATGCCACTAAAAATTCAACCCATTATTAATAACAAGTTTATGTATTTTCTGATTTTCCATTAAAAATTGCTCTAACACCTACCATGTTTTTACATCTGATTACTTACTATTAAATAAAAATTACAAAAAAATTGATGGCCACCTGCAACGGGCTAATTTATAGGTAATGGTTAGTTTCTGTAAGGATAAGTGTGCAAAATTTCTTGTTAATTGTGCAAACCTGTGCACATTTTTAAATTAAATTACATAAAAATAAGGGGGAAATCAATGGCATATCTTTTGCTTATCTATAGTTGTAATTAAAATTTGAAAAAAAGGAGATGAGAATATGAAAACAAAAAATAAACTAAAAATAGCACTCGCAATACTGATTGGGTATTTCTTTCTTACCGGATGCAGTTTGCATTATCTTGATGAAAATCTACATAAAACATTAAAATCAAAAGAATATGCAAATATACTGGTAAAAAATGGGGACAAGCAATTTAAAAACAAAAATTTTGATATGGCATTAAAGTTTTATGACAAGGCACTTTCCTATTATGAACACCCTGTAATTTATAAAAAAATAGCATATACATTAAATTATCTCGGCAAATATGATGAAGCAAAAGTTGTTTACAAATATGCAATAAATTTACAGAAAGGAGGTGAAAAAAAATGAACAAATTACTTATCCTTATCCCTATGGGCTTGCTGATTTTCATGGGCTGTGCCACTGGCTCAATTCAAAGAACATATAGAATAAATGCAACTGGTTATGCAGAAATCAAAAATGATGTTAACAAAGCAAAAGATGAAGCATTATCTAATGCCAGAACAAATCTCGTATCCAATGTTGCAAAATTCTTTGAATATGAATTTAATATAGATCCTCAAATACAACAGGAAATTTTGTATCTAAGCCAAATTAGCGGTAATGGCATTGAAAAGAATATTTATTATGTTGACCTATACTATGATATGGATCTATATAAATTTATTGCCAGGCATGGTGATTTAAAAAACATATATTCATGGGAATTGCTCGGTCTTGAATCTGTTTATAGCGATTACATCTCTTCAAATAAACCCATTGGGATATGGGCACAGGATCATATGATAAAAAATACTTTTAAGGATCCTTTGCTAATGTCAGCAGCATCTACTCTTCCATTTTTTTCTGGCAATTTTTTAATTAACAAAACAATCGTTGGTGGATTTTTTACAGCTGCCAAAATCGTGAGCATTTTTTCTGCTTTATTTAGCGATAGCAATGAAAAAGAAATAAGAACGTGGGGCTGGATTGCACTTGGCATTTCAACTTTTCTTGATGTATTTTCAACTTTTACAGAAACAAAGGCAATTAACGAAAGATTAAAACTTTTCCAAAAAGCAATTCTTCTGGGAAACAAATTTTAAAAGGAGGTATTAACAATGAAAAAAATTAATTTTTATTTACTTTCAATGGTTCTTGCAGCAATTACACTTTTGTTCCAAAATAATTCATTTGCAGAAGATTATTATTACAAAAAAGTATTAACAGTGCCAACACCTGAAATTCCAAATCAGGATGAATATGTGGTAAGAGAAAACAGAACAAATTTCTGGATTATCGGTGCCGGCGCTATGGTTGATAAACTCCCGATCTCCATTGCCGAATATACATTACCGCTTATCTTTGTTAGCTATGAAAACATTCATAAAAAATCTATCGGGGACTTTGATTTTTCCTGGGCAATTGGATTTTATGATTTAATTCCAGAACTTGAATTCGCACTGACAGTGCCATTAAAGCCATTTGATATAAAAATAAGTTTTGGTGGATATTATGATTTTATTATTGGTGGTAATACAGGAATGCTGGTAAAAGGTGGTATTATTGTTAATAAAACAATAGGTATGGACCTTATCTGGATACCCATAGGCACACAGCCAACTGTTTCCTATTCGCAAAGTTTAAAACAGAAAAAATTTGTTGAAAATGATGGCTCACACGGATTGAATTTCCCTATTATGGGGGTTTTGGTTTCTTATAGGATATAAAGATTTTTTCCTAAATAAGGCGGAGAAAAATTTCTCCGCCTTATTTCTTTTAATTGTGCTATACGCAAGTTTCAGGTTATTATTGAAAAATTTTTTAAAAGGTGTTAGATTATGATTATGATAATATCTTTTATTTTAGCAACAGCAATTATAAATTTTATTTTAGGATTTTTAGCTTTATCAAGGGGAAAAGCAAAGATAAACTTTTATTTTCTAATTTTAAGTTTTTTGCTTGGATGCTGGAATCTATCCATTGTATTTAGAACTATTTATGGATATTTCATTTTTGAAAGGATTATCTATATTTTCATTAATTTTATTCCACCTTTTGTTTTTTTATTTTTTAATGCCCTGCTAAAATTAGAAAAAAATAAATTTATATTGTTTAATTTATATTCTTCAACTTTATTTATGTTAATAAATTTAATTATAATTCTTTTATCCTTTTTAAATATAAATTTTTATAATTTATTCAATCTTTATTCTTTCAGATTGTATTTTTTTATTTATGTCTTCCTGTATTTGATTTCAATTTTTGTATTTATTTTAATCACAAGAAATAAGATAAAATTTAAACAAGAAAAAACAAAACTCACATATATAATAATAGCATTTTTAATTATTTTTATTGGTGGCACCCTTGATTTTACTGGTGGCTTAGGACTGCATAAATTATGGTATAGCGGAAATGTGGCAAATGTTTTGTATGCAATAATTTTATTTTATGCAATTTTTAAATATAGATTATTTAATGCTGATTTTATATTTAAAAATTTTTTAATTTATACCTCGGTTGCTGTTATTTTAAGTTGCGTTTATTTATTAATAACTATTCTTTTTAACTATAATAAAAAATTAATGTATGCAAATTTTCTTTTAGTTACTTTATTAATTGTCTATTTTTCCAGATTTTTATTAAAACTTGGATATTTATTTGTGGAAAAATTTGGAAGTAAATCCGCAACTGAAAAAATAAAAGAAGAATTTGAAAAAATAAAAACCAGTAATTCTAATGAAACCGAAAAGATAAATATGATACTTGCTTTAATTAAAAAAAATATGGAAATGTTTGTTGCTATTTATTTAAAACAGGATATTTTTTATACTAAAAAATGGTGCACAGATAGTGAAAAATTTGCGCCCTATGTTATTGAACCAGCGGAAATAAAAGAAAAAATAATTTTAAAATATGATACTAAGGATAAAACAAAAATAATAAATAATTTTAATTGCGATATTATTATTAATTTATCAACTGTTAACTGCCTATTAGTTGGGGTAAAACAGACATCCGATATCTCTTTTTTAGAAGAAGAAATTAATTTATTACTGGAAATTTCTGAAACCCTATCATTTTATATAAATACATATTTTTTATATCAAAAATTAGTAGAAGCAGAAAATAACAAAAGAACCGATATAATGGCATCGCAGATTTCCCATGAAATTAAAAATCCATTAGCCGCCCTTTGGGGCGCCGCCCAGCTTATAAATGGTAAAGACAATCAAGAAAAAGAAAATATAATGATAATAAGAGAAGAAATTCAGCGGCTATTAAAAATCCTCGATGACTGGCAGGCATTTTCAAAAGAAACAAAATTAAATATAAATTCATTCAGCTTATTTACATTAATCAGCGAAGTTATTAAAATAATAAAAAAGCAAAATGATAAAATTAATATGGAATTTATTTATGATAAAGATGTTATAATAAATGCTGACGAGGATAAAATAAAACAGGTTTTAATTAACATTTTAAAAAATGCACTTGATGCAACAGAAGAAAGAAAGGAGCCAGTGATAAGTATAAAATTAGAAACAAAACAAAAATATGCCCAGATTTGCGTAAAAGACAATGGGTGCGGCATAGCACAAGCAAATCTGGAAAAACTAACGACACCTTTTTTTACCACAAAACAAAAGGGCTCCGGACTTGGCCTCGCAATTTCTAAAAAAATTATTAGTGCTCATAAAGGTTTTTTATTTATAAACAGTGATGGAAAAAGTTTTACTGAAGTAACAATAACATTACCTATTGAATAACGGGGGATAAAATGGCTAAAATTTTGATTGTAGATGATGAAAAAAATATTAGAGAAGTATTAAAAAAATTATTAGAAAAAAATAATTATAAAGATGTTTATCTGGCAGAAGATGGACAACGCGCTTTAGAAATCATAGAAGATGAAAACATTGATTTGATAATTTCAGACATAAATATGCCAAAACTAAATGGTTTAGAATTGTTTGAAAAGGTAAGAAATAACAATATCCCATTTATAATTTTAACTGCATTTGGCACCATTGAAATCGCTGTAAATGCGATAAAAAATGGTGTTTATGATTTTATTTCAAAACCATTTAATGAATCCGAACTTATTGCAACAATCCAAAAAGCATTAAATGAATACAAAAAAAATAGCACGGAAATTTTTTTTGATGATGAGATTGAGAATGTTTTTTTTGATTCTCAAAATGAACAGATACTTAAAATAAAAGAAGATTTAAATAAAATCAAATCAATAAAAGTAAATGTTTTACTTCTTGGTGAAACAGGCACAGGCAAGGGGTTACTTGCAAATATGATACATTTATCAAGTAATGAAAAAAATAAACCTTTTATAAAAGTGAATTGTGCGGCAATACCTGAAAATTTGATTGAAGCAGAATTGTTTGGATATGTGAAAGGTTCTTTTACAGGTGCTTTTATTGATAAACCCGGGAAATTTGAAATTGCAAACGGCGGTACAATATTTCTTGATGAAATCGGAGAATTAAACATTGATTTGCAGGCAAAATTGCTATCTGTAATTCAGGACAAGGAAATAACAAGGATAGGAGATACAAAACCAAAAAAAGTTGACGTTAGAATAATATCAGCCACAAATGTAAATTTAAATGATGCAATAAAAGAAAAAAAATTCCGCGAAGATCTTTATTACAGATTAAATGTCATTGAAATAAAATTGCCACCTCTGCGCAATAGAAGAGATGATATTATTAAATTTGCAGAATTTTTTATAAAAAAATATGCAACTCAATACAATTTAAAAAATAAAACATTTACAGAAGAAACAAAAAAATTTATTTTAGAATATCCCTGGCCTGGAAATATCAGAGAACTTGAAAATATCATTCAAAAAATAATTATTTTAGAACCTGATGATGAAATAAAAAAAGAAACAATAGAAAAATACCTGTCGATTCCAGAATTGGAAAATAACTCTACATTTATAAAGGCAGAAGAAGAAAAGATAAAAAAAGAAATTGAACTTATAAAAAATGCATTACAAAAAACAGGCGGCAATAGAACAAAAGCAGCAGAAATTCTTGGCATCAGCAGGCGAACATTGCTGTATAGAATAAAAGAATACAATTTAAAATAAAAAACAAATTCCCTTTTCGCTCGTTTAGGAATTGTGGACATTTAAAAAAATTTTTTCCTACCTCCCTTTTGAAGCCAGTGCAAAAAATTAAAGGCGATAATGTGGTTTATGTAAATTCTCTACTTATGTATATATGAAAGAATGGGGCATATCATAATAGTATTAAAATTCTTTTCATATTTTCACTCTTCTATTAGTTTTTTTAATATCTTTTCCTTGGGATTATATAAATATTTCATTTCGATCCAATTACCTTTTGATATTTCTACCATCGGTTTATATATTATCTCTCCTTCATCTGTTATTCCATTATATGTCCATAAATCTACTCCATTTATTTCCTTTGGAATTATTGTATATGATTCATTATTTTCTACCCCAAATACATACACTTCTGATGGAACCCCATAACTTTGTGCTACTATCCATTTACCTTTTGGACTTATCCTGGGCGCATCTAAACCAGTATTTTCTTTCCCATTTACCTTAAATAATAATTTCCCATCCCTTGTTGACCATACTGTTATCTCTGCTAATGTCCCATTTTCTCCTTCTGCTGACCTTGGTAAATCGTCTCCTGCACTATCAGGTGCGTATTTATAACACATAAATCTTTCTCCATCTTCTGTAACCGCTAACCCTATATAATCTAATCCTTCTTTTTTCCCTATTATTTCTCCTTCTTCATTATATATTGTTACTATATCATTCGATTTGTATTCCCAGCCTGTCTTGTATATTGTATTGTCATCATTCCTTACAAAATTTTTCTCTAATACTCCTACATATTTATTATTCCCTGTTACTACTACTATACTCCTTTTTCCTTTCGTTACTCTTTCCACACCATACATTACTTTTTTTTCATAAATTTTATATTCTTCTTTTATCCTCTTTTTTA
>Ga0078972_1008749_pt1 | contig 20776 bp, 50 predicted proteins | sample YelNatPaOPGAMG01_FD_67568 | JGI IMG/M metagenome (GOLD analysis project Ga0078972, IMG submission 67568) | Hot spring thermophilic microbial communities from Obsidian Pool, Yellowstone National Park, USA - OP-RAMG-01 (SPADES assembly) (version 2) | ecosystem: Environmental > Aquatic > Thermal...
ACAAGGCAGAGGAGGCTGGCATACAAGTAATGATACAAAACGAAGAATACACAAGCAAGTGTTCATTCCTTGACAATGAAAGCATTGAGCATCATGATGAGTACATGGGAAAAAGAATAAAAAGGGGCATTTTCAGGTCCAAGGATGGAATACTTATGCATGCGGATCTCAATGCTGTATATAATATAATAAAGAAAGCATTCCCTGAAGCGTTTGCGGACGGGATAGAGGGTATAGGGTTATACCCACGAAGTTTAAGCATCCCCGAATTCACAGGGATGATAACTTCGAAAGGTGGATGTTAACATGGTTAACAGAAATCATAACCTAAAAGTGTTAGATCCGCCAAATTTTGTTTTTTGGCATTTTGAAATAATATATGATAAAGATAATAAAAAAGAGGTGGTAAAATATGGAAAAGGATGAAATTAGTATGTCGTGGAATAAAAAGGTCTCATTAAAAGAGATAGCACAGTTTTATGAGAATAAACTTAGGGAACTAGATGCAAAACAAAATCTGTTAAACCAAGAGATTGATAAGGCATTACAAAAAATAGAACAAAAGACACAAGATTTAGAAAATTCAATAGAAAACATTAAAAGATTTGTGGATAAATTAAATGAAACACAAAAATCTATTGAAAATTTAAGAGATGAAATTAATAAAAAGGATAAAATTTTAGATGAAAGGATAGGATTTTTTGATCAAAATGTAGGTATTATAATAGGTAAGATAGATATTTTACAAAATGCTTTGAAGGAATTTATAACTTTTCAGATTATTAAAAATGAACAATTAAATTTTTCAGTGGAATTTATTATGGGTGCTATTTTGCCTAAAGACATAGAACAAATTGAAAATTTTATGAGATACATAAAAATGACACAAATTGAATTTAGTAAAGAAAACATAAAAGATACAAAGGTTATGGAAGATTTAGAAAATTCTATAAAAGTTTACTTTGAAACCTTTAATAATATATCTTTAATTATTCATCCTGAAGAACAATACTATAAATTTTTATTATTATATATAATAGAGTTTTATCAAGAATTTCTTTCGAGACATGAGAGAATATTGAGGGACTTTTTTAATATTAATGAAGATAATAGAGTGGTCAAAGATGAGAATATTTATAATTTCTATAAATATAATTTATTAAATGATTATTTTAGTAATATAGATATTAAAAAGAATAAAAATAAGGATGAAAAAGAAAATATTAAATAAAAAAATGAATTAATGTAAATAGTCAAATAGTCATATACAAAGGGGTAATAATATGAAGGATCTTAAAAAGAAGATAGAAGAATGGGAGCGATATGAAAGGGAACTAAGCAATAAGATTAAGCAAGAGAAGGATGAGCATAAGCGCAGTCATTTAATACAGAAGCATAATTATGTTGTAAGGACCTTAGAAAAACTTAGGGAAAAGGAATGGGAGGAGTTATAATGATAACAATAACAATAAGTCGTGGTGGGGAAATAATATATAAAAGGGAAATAGATAATATTGATGATTTAGTAATTGAAAGTATTATAGAAGAGATCAATAAGGCTATAGATGTAGGTAGGAGATATATGGAAGCAAAATCAGAATATAATAAGGAATCTGTAAAAGAAATGGTGGATGGGAAATGGTAATTTAGAGGCAAAGTTTAAATAAGAGTATGTATATACATATGTTGGTGATAAAAAATGGGAAATGATTTAATTGAAAAAATTAAAAAATTCGAAGAAGTATTGAATGAATGTTCAAAGGCAAAGCTTGGCATAAGTATATATAAGCTTAAAAGATATATATTACATGATATTATAGAATTAAATTCAAAACAAAAAGTCGTTGTAGAAATATTCGATCCTGATATGTCTAGGAGAAAATTTGCTATTTATAAAGTGCCTTTAGATTATAGTAGATCCGATTATTCGGATGTGGATATCTTAGAAGAATTTGAAGCAATAAATATAGAAAAATATTTAAAAGGTAGACATAAAAAAGATCTTAAACCATTTCAAATTGATGAAGAATTAATATCTGCAATAACTAATGATCCGGATTCCAGTTTTAACTTTACGTGGTTTTTATTTTTAGGGGATTTTTATAATATATGCAAAGGATATGGGATTGACACTGATAAATCAATAGCCTTTCTACCATAAATAAAATTATTTAATTTTTTAAGAAGGTGATTAAAAATGAATGAAAAAGAAATAGAATTTGAAAAAGCAGGGCATAGGTTTAGGTTTAAGAATGCCAGATTTTTTGGTGGGAGAATTATATGGAACGCAGAAATAGATAATAGATATATTGGTAATGCGGAATGGGTGCATGATCTAAAAAATGGGTCTTACTTTTTATTAGATTTTGAACAGAAAATAAATGGTAATAAAGTTAAGGGCATTAAACCATTACCTGAACAATATCAAATAATTGAAAAAATTGTAGAAAAAGTAAAAAATGATACAGAGGAAGAGCAACAAACATTAATAAAAGAGTTTAAAAATAATCCACCGCAGGAAATATATATAGGGGTTGGTGGTGATACAAATAGAGTATATGTTAATGTAATTGGTGAAAAAATGGATAAAATAAAAGATAGCAAAGAATTTTTGGATTGGGTAAAATTAATAGAAAAGGCGTTAGAGGAAATACTTCATAATTCTTCATCTATAGAAGAATTTAAGAAAAAACTTAATGTTAGAAAAAGTAATATTAAGACCGGCTTATATAACATTTTATATGAAGATGGATATTGGGGCATTATAAATTTAAATAATAAGTTAATTCAAAATACTATAAAAGAAATAAAGGATGGAAAAATAAAAATAAACACGCAGAAAGAACGTGAAAATAGAGAGGCAATTGAAAAAGCTAAAAAACTAAATAAAGAAGTATACATCAGGAAGATAGGTGTTTATGAAGGTGAAGGGGATGAAGGATTGATAGTAATATGGGAAGTAGCAACACCTGATGGGAAAATTATAGAAAAGCACATTCCTACTTACTAAGAAAATGAATAAAAATAATGGTAATTTGGAGGTAAAGTTTAAATAAGAGTATGTATATGTATGTTTAAGGTGATTAAAAATGAATGATGGAGAAATTGAGGAACAAAAAGAGAGGCAGAAGGCATGGCTTATTGAAACAATGGAAAATTTTAATAAAGACCTTGAAAGGGTTATAATAGAAATTAAAGGGACAGATATAGATATGTTAAATCCCGACCAGATTGATTTTTTGAATGGCATGGCGTATGCGATTGGTAGTATTGTAAACACATTAAAAAATTATGTAAGTTTTTTTTATGAAGGCTACCATGAAGATATTTTGAAATTAATCGATAAGAATATAAAAAACAATGATGAGGGTGATGAAAAATGAATGAATATGGGAATGAAGAAATAAAAAGGTTTGTAGTAGAATACTATACAGAGGGTAGGGAAAAGATGGGGTTCTTCAATGCAAAGAATGAAGAAGAAATCAAAAATTACTTAATCAAAAAATACGGTGAGAGTGTTGAAATAATCCAAATCACAGAACTATCCAGTAAAAAAGGTGATGAAAAATGAATGATAAAGAAATTGAGGAATTTGAAAAATTTACTAAAACAAGTATTGAGGATGTAATAAGACTAGCAAAAGAATATAAAATATCAAAAATAAAAATACATAGAGATGGTTATATGTTAATAAAACGGGACTGTCAAGGAGAACCTTGCTGTGGTGGTGTAAATCTCCGTATTAAAGATGTTGGTAAAAACAATAATTTTTATTATTGTATAGGAGATCTTAGTGATGATAGTTGGGTTGATAAATTTTTAAATAAGTTCCATGAATGGTTGGTAGAAATAAAAAAGGATGAAAAAAATTTAATAATAAACGAAATAGTGTTTTTATCTAAAGCATTAGACTTATTTGATAATGCGGTATATTATCGTGAAGAACTAGATAATATTAGAGATAGGTTATACGATATATACAACGAGGATTTAAATGAAATAAATGGGGGTTGTGATGGGGAATGAACGACAATAATAAAATTGAAAAAATAAATCAATTAGATATTTATATATTACAATTACGCTTATTATACAATGATATAAATAATTTTATTAATGATATTGAAAATAAAAAATTAATAATTGATGTTTATAAATATTTAGATATTATATATTATTCTAGTAAAACACTAGAAAAATTGAATGAATTGAAAAATGAAATAGAGGGGACATTGGGGGTGGTAAAAAAATGAGAACCCTTGACACATTAACACCAAAAGAGTTAGGCAAAGACCTTGTGGCGTTGGTTAATTATGCTCCTGGAGACCGTTTCTATGAACCATTTATGGGGGACGGGGCTTTCTATGAAGCAATGCCAGATCCAAAAGATTGGGCGGAAATAAAACAAGGACGGGACTTTTTCACATACCTGCCCTTTAATGGGCATTGCGAACACATTATTACAAATCCCCCTTTTAGGATTGAGGGCAGGAACTCGTTTATACCTGCACTTGAGAAATCCTTAGACATCGCCACGAAGACGGTTGCTATGCTTATTAACCACACCATGATGAGCTCTTTAACCCCAATACGCCTTGAAAAATATAAACAAGCAGGGTGGGTAATAACAAAGCTTCATGTTGTGAATGTAAAAAAGTGGTATGGCAGGTATTGGTTTGTTATATTTACCAAAGGCGGTAGTTCTATTGTATCGTGGAATATAAAAAATTATGGTGATGAAAAATGAAATATTTAATACAAAAAATAAAAAATACGAATATAAAAACTGATGACGATATAATAGCATCCTTTAATAAGTTTGTAAAAGAAAATTATGGACAATTTGTATATGTTGACCCCAAAACATTAAAAAAAGAGTATAATAAGTGGCTTATTTATGTTGGTGTTTCATCACCATATTTTATTGAAAATTCAGTGGGGGAATACCCGAGTTTAAAATTTAATAATATATCTAATATAATTAGTATAGAGGCTATTAGCAAGGGATCATTTATAGAAATAAGAGGTATACCTAGAAAATATTTTATAGAAAAAGCTAAACAAAAGGGGATGATGAAAAATGGGATTAAGGACTTATATAAATTATAAATTTACGGATGAAGAATTAGAGAACTTAAAAAACGGAAAATGCTGGTGTGGTAAGGATAAGTCAGAATTCCAGAAAGGCATGAGAGTTTTCTGTAGTACTGAACATCGGGAGATATGGAGAAAGAAGGTAATGACATGGCAGGAGTTCAAAGATGAATTTTTAAGAAAACATGGGGAGTATTGCGACATTTGTGGGGCAAGGAATGATGAAAAAAGAAATCAACAACAATATGAAGAGTATAAAAAAGAAGTAGAAGCCCTTAAAATAAAATATCAAGATGGAATTATTGCTGAAAAACTTTTGAAACTTGAAGAATGGTATGAAAAGGAGTATAAAAAGGATATTGATCCAAAAAATATCAGTGATTGGGAAATTGAGCATTATGCTAAGTATCATAACATTCCATTCCCAAATATGGATGATAAAAGGATCCACTTCGAAGTGGATCACAAAATAGCAATAGTAAATGGTGGGGATGAGTTCGATGAAAATAATTTACAGGTACTTTGTGAGGAGTGTCATAGAAAGAAAACTAAAAACGATTTAAAAATTGCGAGGGGTGTGAATTTTAAAAATTTAAATGAGGATGAAATAAAAATAAATATGGATAACATAAATACAGACCCGTTAACAGATCCAACAAATACCAATAATCTTGATAAGTTTATAGAAAAGAAGGAAGGTGATAAAAATGACTGAAATAAATATAGATAAAAAAATACTTATACGTTTATTAGGGAAATTTAGAGATTTAAAAGGGAGTGATAAAAAAGAAATAACAATAGATAAATATACTATAATAGTTAATCATATATGGGTAAAAGTATTTTTTGATAGGTTATATAATGAATATTTTACTGCTAATTCTATACATCCAAAATATTCTACAGAAAACCTAATAAAGGATGCAATAATAGAATTTTTAGTTTATGGGTTATATAATGACTGTTATATATTTGTCAAGATTTATGAAAAAGATGATACTTTTAAAATGAATGCAATTCCGGACGTACCTAAAGACATTATTAATAAATTTCTTAATACTATTGAAGATAAAATAAGGGGTGATGAAAAATGAATAAAGTTAAAGAAATTGAAAAGGCATCAGCGGTGGTATTTCCTATTTTTTTAAGGGCAGTAAAAGAAGAATCTCCTGTATCAATCACATACGAAAAAATAAGGAAATGGGGGGAAGTTACTTTGCAAATTTTGAATGATGTATATCCTAAAACTATATTTACTGGGGTATCTAATGATAAAGTAGTAAAAGCAATTAATTTAATAAGGGAAGATTTAGAGGGGGGATTGAAAAATGAGTGAAGATAAAGAGTGTTATGAGAAATCGGATATTGATAATTTGAGAAGTATTTTAGATAATGAACTTGATAATACTATTAATAAATTAATAAAAATAAAGAAAAATTTAAGTAAAGTTGATATTAATTTTAATGTAATAGTATTGACTGGTTTTATACATTATTTCTATGATATACAAGCAATAATAAGAGATATAAATTCTGAAATAAAATATTTTAAAGAAGTTAATAAATTGGAAAAGGAATTGGATGAGTTAGGTAAAGAAAATACAATAAATAAAAATGGAGATGAAAAAGATGAATAAAGAAGTATTTGAAAATAAAATAAAAACTTATAATGATGGTAGGAAAACAAAAAGACCTTTTGTAGTGGTAATGAAATATGGGTATGGCAAAATCATAGCAAATGATTATAGTCCCATTAGAGAGAATGAAATAATTTTATGGTATTGGACGGATACTTGCGAATGGAGAGTTGCAGAAATAAATATAAATAAAATTAAATTTATATATCCGTTAGATGATGACGAACAATATAAATTAGAAGGAATAAACAGGTGGTAAAAATGAAGTTTGATATATTAAGTTCAGAAAAAGGAAACCTTTTAAAAGATATAAATAACCTAAAGTATAAGATTGATGATTTAGAGAAATTTATGAGTAAAGTAAAATTTCATAATATTGATCAAATAAGAGAATTATCAGGGCAAATATATGCAATAAAAATTCTTATTGAAACTTTAATTACTTTTGCTATTTTTAATGAATATTTAGGAGATGATGAAAAATGAGTATAGTTGAAAAAGAATTAAAAGAAAGAGCAAGACAAATGGGCTATGAACTATTATTTGAATACGACAGTTTTGGTGATGAGCTAGTATATATCGATGTAATACCTAAAAAATCGCCGTTTGATGGATCGTTGAGGGTGGATGCGGATATTGTTGACCTTCTTAAAGAATATGGGTTTGAATTTGAAAATTTAGTAATAAACACTAAAATGGCGAAGGAATTTAGTGGTGCTGGTACTTTTGCTATTTTTGGTTATAGGGGGGAGAAAAATGAGTGAAATAAATATTGATAAAGAAATGTATATGTGGTTTTTAAAGAAAGTTAAATCATTAGAACCTGGCAATAAAGAAATAAGAATAGGCAATTATGTTATAATCTTTAAATACGTGTTAGTAAGGATCTGGCTTGGTGACGTATATGATGATGTTATGTTTAGGGCTATACATCCTAAAGCAAAACCAAATGAGTTAGCAAATATTGTGATGTTAGAGTTTTGGGTAGATGGTTTATATAAAGACTATGTTACTACTATGAGATTATATAAAAATGAGGATGATACTTTTAAGATGGAAATATACCCCGACAGAACAAAGGAAACTATTGATGAATTTATTAATATTATTAATAACGAAATAGATAAAACAAAAATAAGGGAATATAATGATTTATTAAATAAAATAACAGAGATATTTAATTATCTTAATGATGGTTATAAAGAGGCATTTGATAAAGGGTTGGATGAATATACTGTTTATACTGTTGAAATGTTTGAAAAAGCGATAAAACCGTTAGGGGATGTTAAAACATATTTAATTGGGGGTGGTAAAAATGGATAAAGAAGAGCAAATATCTGTAATAACCAAGAAATTAGAGAGGATAATCGATGATCTGGATAGTGTATTTAGTGAAATAGATAAGATGGAAACGACTATGTATATCGAACAAGATATATATAGGTTAGAATACACAATAAATTCTAGTATTATGGATTTAATCGATATTATAAATAGAAAGTTAAGGGGTAATAAAAAATGAAAACAGACATAGAAAGGATAAAACTATTTCCTTATTTTGGTGGTAAATATTATATGTTAGATGATGTAATGGATGTTATTATTAAAATAATAAATAAAAAGGATATAAAGTGTGTAGTAGATGTATTTGGTGGTTCAGGGACAGTAATATTATCTTTACCTATTATATATCAGGTTAATCGAGTATATAATGATATAGATAAGAGGTTAGTTAATGTTTTAAAGGTTTTGATGAATAATGAAAAGAGGGAAAGGGTATTAAGCAGTTTAGAATATACTTTAAGATCGAGGGATTTATTTAAAGAGTTTATGGAAAGCGATTGGGATAATTTGAATGATGAAGAAATGGTTATTAGATTTTTATATTTAATAGCTTGTTCTTTTAATGAAAATTTAAAACATTATAAATATAATATAAATGAGTTTGGAGACCATATAGGTAGATTAATTAATAATATTAGAAAAAATTGGAAATATATAAGGACATTAACATCTATTGAAAATATGGATTTTAGAGATTTAATTAAAAAATATGGTGGCAAAAATACTTTGTTATATTTAGACCCACCTTATTTAACAGGTGGAAAAACATATAAATATAACTTTAATATACAGGATTTTATAGATTTAAAAAGATTGTTAGATGAAAGTAAATCATATTATATTTTAAATAGTTCAGAAAAAGACTTTGAAGCAATGACTAAAATATTTGGTGAGCCAGCGTTTGTTAAAGAATATGTCAATATGGTTGGTGATCATAAAACTTATAGAAAGGAGGGGTTTTGGGTTAAAGGGTATGATATAGAAAATAGTGACTTTAGTATTAAAGAGGTGATAAAAAATGAAAATTCCGGATGATATAGGTTTTGATAAAGATTTTTTGGATTGGTATTTTTCAGTGCAATCTGAAAAAGAATTACAAGATGCTTTGAGGGAGAAAGAAAAACGCAGAGAGGCGTTTAAAAGGTTTTTAAAAAGACATCCTGAAAAGGTTAAGGAATGGTATAAAAGGGAATACGAAAAATTAAAGCAAGACCCTATAAGGTATCAAAGGCATTTAGAAAGGCAAAGAATAAACTATAAAAGATATTATATAAAACTGAAGCAAGATCCTATAAGGTATCAAAAATATTTAGAAAAATGTAGGAAATATAGTAAAATGAGATATGAAAGGCATAAGCAAAACCCAGAATGGGTTGCTAAACAGAGAGAATATCGCAGGTTGTATATCCAAAAATTAAGGCAAGACCCAATAAAATGGGAAGAATATAAGCAAAAGCAAAAGGAATATTATGAAAGTGTTAAGAATGATCCAAAATATAAACAAAAACAGAGGGAGAAACGGAAGGAGAGATATTTAAAGCTTAAACAAAACTCGGAGTGGGTTGTTAAACAAAAAGAAAAAAGGAGAAAATATTACGAAAAGAAAAAGAAGGATCCAGTATGGGTTGAGAAGCAAAGGGAGAAAAGCAGAATGCGATATGGAAAAAAGAAAAAGGACCCGTTGTGGGTGGAGAAGCAAAGAATAAAGGCTAAGGAAAGATATTTGAAGAAAAAATTAGAAAAATTAGAGGTGACGAAAAATGAATGATGATTGTAAAAAGGTAATATTAAAATACATAGTTCACGAGTTGGGTGCAGTTTCTTCCATATTATTTTATATACAATTTTATAACCCAAGCGATAAATATAGCAAAGAGATTAATGAAATATCGGATAAGGTTGATAATTTAACTGATAAGATTAAGGGGCTTATAGTAACAAATAGATACGATGAATTTTTTAAAGAAGGTGATAAAAATGAATAAAGAAGAGTTTATAAAAAAAGCACATGAGATATTTAGTAAATCTAATAGTATGGAGGAACCAGTATGGGTTACTATTATAGTCGGTAATGGGTCTAATATATTTACTGATGAATCTGTTGCTGGTGAATATTTATATCTTTATATGGATGACATACTTATAGCGAGGGTTAGATATGAGGATATCATAGGCATAAAGTTAACGGAAGAAAGCGATTTGGAAGGTGTTAAAAATGATCATCGATGAAAAGAATTTGGTTGAATATATAGAATACTTAAAAAATAAATTAGATGAAATCGAGTGGGTCGCAAAATATGAAGAAATACATGAGGATTATAAAAAGAATATAATATCATTATTGGATGAAATAGATAAAAATATTTATCAGATAGATGTGCTGATAGAAGGTTATTTTGGGTGGGAGGATTTTATATGAAAGGCGTAATAATATTTGAAATTGAGGGTATGTCTAAAAAAGAAATACTTGAAGATTTAGGCTTTAGTATAGAGGATAAATATGTTATGATAGATAATAAAAAAATACCATTAGAAGATGTGGAGATGGTAGTAAGCAAAAATGGAAAACTTACGCTTTTAACAGACCCATTAGAAGTATCAGACTATTTTTCTTATATTAATGAAGGGGATGAGGAATGATATCCAGAGTTAAAAAAGGGTTGATATTTTTTGGCAATTTCTTTGTACCATTTACTATAATGACGATAATGGAAATCTACTATAATATTTCTAATATAAAATCTTATTTTGTCATTGCTTTAATAATTTTATTAACTATTATATCAATAATATCATTGGCTGGTTTTATTTATTTGTTCTATCTTATAAAACAAAGTTCAAAACTGGGGTATGAGAAAAGAGATATATACATGATTGGGGACATGACAAAATCGGATTTAACATTTTATCTAATGTATTGGTTAATTATGGTATTGTTTTTTTATGTATTTGGTATAATTATGCCATTTAGTATATATGCAATAATAGGTCTTGTGATAGGTATATTATTATCAATGAATGATGATATACATACAATGCTTTATAATCCGATTTTATATTTGATGGGGTATAGACATTACCAAGTTAATGTTAAAAATGATGATCATGATATTTGTATAATTTCTAATAAAAAGTTAGAAAAGGGTATTTACAAATTTTATATGATTACGGATTATTTATTTTATTACGATAAAATGCTAATAGAAAAAGGAGGTGATGAAAAAATGAATGAAGAAATGGAATTGAAAGAAAATGAATGGTATATATATAGATTTGGCAAACAAGATTGGCTAATTAAAAGGATTAAAAATGTATTATTTGGCTTTAAAATTTATGGGGGTTATATTAGTAAAAGGGAACAAAAATATTTTATAAAATTTGCTTATGAACATTATTTAAATCCTATAGTTGTTTTCAATAAGTTTATAGTTGACGACATACTTTGTGAGATTGATATAAATATTAAGCATATAAAAATAAAAGGAGGTAATGAAAAATGATTGATGAAAAGTTGGAAAAAGAAATTAAGGACGCATTGGATTGGATCGAAATAGATGTATTGGAAATTTATGACGAATTGGAAGGCGAAGGTGCGTATAGTGAATATATTGAAAATAAGGTTGGTGACATTTTAAAAATGATAGGTGAAATAAGACAAAAGCTAAACATTAATTAAAACTTATAATAAATTTTATTTTTTTAATTTTTAATATAATAATATAAATTAAAGATAAAAATAAATTGTGCAAATATGGTATTTTGGGGATAAAGTTTAAATAGATGTATGTATATGTATGTATTGGTGATCTAAAATGGATGAAAAAAAGATGGAAGAAATAAAAAATAGCCTAACTGAAATAGAAATGGAAGTTTATGAACTACAAAGTGCCAATGAACTAGGGGATAAAGAGGGTATTGAGAAGATGCTTAACAACATTTTGGATAAAGTTAGATATATTAGATCAATGATAGCAATGGCATCGGATAAGACAGATTTAAAAGTAGTCCACGAATATAGTAAAGAGGATATAGAAAAATTTAATCGTGAATTTGAAATGCATCCAGACCCAGTTAATCCTTATGAAGACGATAGAACTATAAATTATTTACAAGAACAAAGGATACAAAATAATTACAAAGATTACGATTTTTAAATTTTTTATTTTTTTAATTTTTAAGTCACTAAGTAAAGATTTAAATATGAAAAGAAACTAAATATAAATAAAAGGGAGGTAAAGAAAATGGGAATAAAAAGGAAAATAAAACATGCTATGAAGCCACATAAAAAAATGACATTAGAGAAATTTAAAAGAAAATTTGATAAAGCAATAAAACAAAGAATATTTCTTGACGTGCCTAAAGCAATGATTATTTTAAAAGATAAAACAAGTTTAGTAGCAACTGATTATAAAACGCATACTTATGATGGAATTACTTTTGTGGATCTAATATATGAATTTGGTGGTCAAAGTGATGTTTTTACAGTGCCTTTGGATGATATTATAGATGTTTATTAATATTGAAGTAAAGATTTAAATATGAAAAATAATAAATTTAAACAAAAAAGAGGGTGAAAAAATGAAAGAAAAAGCAACACATAAGGAAAAGAAAATAATTGAAGGTGAATTGGAAATAGATGAGAAAATAAAAAAGGTAATTAAAAGTAATCCTGTGATTTTCAAAGCATATATTTTGATATACAATGAACATCGTGATTTGGTATACAGCAATTATAAAGAGTATCATTATAATGAAATTAATAAAAGAATGAAGTTAGATGTTGATTATAGTTTTACGTTGCTTTTTAAATATAGAGATATAGGGAAAATTATATATCATTATGGATTTGTTACTGAAATAAACGCAAAAGGAAAATATATAAAAGTTCAGGAATTTTACGCTAAAATTGAGGGCGGAAAGGAACTTATGGATCATAACATAAGATACATACCTTATTATTAAAAATTTTTAGGTGGTTAAATAAAGCAATAAGTAAAGATTTAAATATGAAAAAACCATAAAATTAAATATCAAGGAGGTATTAAAAAATGGTTCATAAAAGGAGTACCAAAAAAAGAAGTAAAACAAAAAGCAGAAGGAAAAAAGATGAATGGGAAATATATAGAGAAATGGCTAGAAAAATTTTTAAGAATTTGAAGAAAGAAGAAATACAAGAAATAAGGCAAAGAATTATTGAAGGGGATTACCCGAGAAATTGGGAAGATATGGTAATTGCAGATTCGAGATTCAAAGACTATATAGGTGCTGGTTTATATTATGGATTAGTATCAGCACCAAGTAGGCATACAAATATACAAGCAAGTAATGATGTATATATATCTGCTGATTATCTTAATGTCAAAATACCTAAAAAAATATCTAAATTGAGCGGTTTAAAAATGGCTGAAGTCTGGGAAAATATATTAACAAGTCTATAATATTATATGAAAAGATAATGAATTAAAACATTAAGGAGGTAAATAATAAATTTAAAGAAATTTTTTAATTTTTAAGTCACTAAGTAAAGATTTAAATATGAAAAGAAAATAGATATAAATAAAAAGGAGGTTTGAAAATGGGAATAAAACAAATAGCTAAAAAAGGAAAAAAGGGGGGGAAAGTAAGGGAAAGAGGTGTAAGATTTAAAGATCTATCTGAAAATAAAAAGTTTAAAACTATTGAAAGATTTTCAGTAGATGGAAAGAATTACATGGACGCCCTAACTAAAATTTTATTCGGAAAATACAAAAATATTTTATTAGACTACTCAAAGATGATTAGTGATAGATTTTATGTTGATGGTAAAAGAGTAAAAGATGTAACACATTTAGAAAAGGCAGGACGTGGATCTTTTGTATATGTTATTCTATCAAAAGATGGGGGAAAATATATATTATATGGGAATGTAACCACAAAAAGAAAAAGAGTATTATATGGTATTCCCCCCGCATTGGAAAAAGGATGGACTATTGATTGGCATATAAATGCTGAATTAAAAAAATTATAAAGGAGGTAAATAATATGGGAATAAAAAAGAAAATAAAACATGCTATAAAGCCACATAAGAAAATGACAGTAATAGAATTTGAAAAGAAATTCGAAAAAGCAAAGAAAGAGCAAAAACTTGCTGATATTCCGAAAGTGATGGTTTTATTAAAGGATAGAACAGGTTTTTTAGCAAGTGATTATAAAATTTATAGGGATAATGATAGAGATAGAAATATTCTTGTGGACTTAATAAACAATGTCAGAGGAGAAAATTTTGTTATTACCGTACCTTTAGATGATATCAGGGGTGTGGTAATAAATAAAAAGAAAAAAAGGGTGAAAAAATAATGACTAAGGAAAAAACTAAAAAAATGGAATTTTATAATGCATATTATGATTTTTATAGTGGGTTAAACCACATAGAAAATGAATTACAAAAAATGGCAAGGAACATGGATTCAAAAGGTCTTAAATATATATCTGAAATAAATGAAAAAATAAAAGATATTTATAAGATTTATTACAAATTATATGAGATATATCTTTATGAGTATAAATTATATAAGTAAAGATTTAAATATGAAAAAAATTAAAATGAATGTAAGGTGGTATTAAAAAATGGTTCATAAAAAAATGACCAAAAAAAGAAATAAAATAAAAGGTAGCAAACTGAATAAAAAGGCGCGGGTGTTATGGAAAATTTATTATTTGGGGAATAAATATACTGCGAGAGTTTTTCATCCTTTGGCTTTTGAAAAGGGTGTTTATACTGTGGATATTCGAAAAATCGGAACTAGTTGGGTTGATAGAAATGAATATTTTACACAAGTTATGGCTAAATCTCCATTAAGTGCAGTTAAAAAGGTAATTAATACACCTGATTTTAAAAGATGGCAAGAAAATCTTGAAAAAAGAATAAAAGCAGGGAAAGAAAAAACAGGTTACCTTTTTGGTGGATGGGAGTGATAATATAATGTTTAAACAGGAAAAAATAAATGGTAATTTAACGATAATGTTTAAATACCACTATGTATATGTATATGTTGGTGATTAAAAATGAGTTATAGGGTTAAAAAGGGGATAGATCCAAAAATATGGCATGAAAGAGAAGAACAAAGAGATATAGAGGATGCCATTAAATACGCTGACGAAATTTTTGATAGTTTAAATAAAGCGTTCCTTAATTTCAGAAAAATACAAAATAAAACTACAAGATTTGGGGGACAATTGCCAGATAAATGGTTTGAAAAATATCAGTATATTTTTAAAGACATAAATGTGTTGACTTATAATATAGATAAAATGAAAAAAGATTTAGAGGGAATGAAAAAGATTAAATAATAAATTTATGAAATTATATAAGCAATACTTTTTAATTAATTTTTTATTGTATTTGATTCATAAATTGGCTCGTGTCCATTCCAGTAATTTGAGTGTAAATGCTTGTTGTGAATATGCTGGAATGCCCTAACCAATCCTGTAAAACTGATAAGGGGACGTGGTTAAGTATAGCCCTAACCCCAAAAGTGTGCCTAAACTTGTGTGCGTGGATCCTAAAGCCTAATTGCTTTTGCATCCTTTTAAGGTATAAATCTACTGCCTGCCTTGTCATGGTAAATATTTTTTCTTGTGACCTTACATCGATATGGAATTCAATAAAATAAGACATAATAGCATCTTTTAGGTCTCTATGCAATGGAATGGTCCTCATAGAAACCTTTTTCTTTTTTAAGGTTACGATGTCTATTGTATTTATATCTAAATGTATATCTATGGGTCTTAAAGCAAGGATCTCATCAATTCTCCCTCCAGTCCATAGCATTGTTTTGAATAACAATAAATACTTTTTATGGTAATTAGCCCTTTTTTTATTTTCCCTAATTTTACTTTCAATGTATTCTTGCATTCTATATATCTCGTCATCACTGAAAAACTCTATTGGTATTTTTCTCTGGGTACTTTGGATCTTCCAATTTTTAGGAACAGGAACTATGTTGCTCATATTAATTGACATTACATACTTATTTATATATTTTTCTATTCCATACTTTTAGAAAATTTTTTTCGGGGTATATAAATAACCCTTAGGATCCCTGATAAAATGATTGACAAAATGCTTATTTTGTCAATTAAAAAATGATAATTTTTTCCATACTTGTAAAGTATTTTTTAAGTATATATGTATATTTGGTAATTTAAAAAAATAAAAAATTAAAATATATCTTCATCCGGCGGATAATAATCTTCTGTTTTTAGCATTTCATTTTTGTGGTGTTTAAGCCATTCATGCCATTGCCTCGATATTACTTTAATTTGACCATCCCTTGCAAGCTCCATAATTTTTTCTCTATTTTTCTTTGTGAGCAATGGAACAGGGAAAAATCTGCCATGTTCATATATAAGGTCATAGGGATAGAAATAATCAACGTCACTCAAATCTTGTGTATCATTGGATTTTAGATATATAAGTTTTTGGTAATCTTTGTTTTTTAAAATTTTATGTATTTCATTGTTTATGACTTGATTCTTTAATTTCTCTTTTGCACTTGTTTTTAGTCTGTAATCTCCTTCTCTCTTCCATCCCTTTATTTTCTCTTTTATTTTTTTTATTACCATTTTCCCACCTTTTTTATTTAAACTTATTATCTTTTCATATTTAAATCTTTATTTTAATGACCCTTTTAGATGCATAAAGTTAAAATACTAATATGTATATGTATATAATAGTGATCTATATGAATATGAAAAAAATAAGAATAAGGGTAAAAGAATTAAAAGAAGATGAATATTGGATAAACTACAATGGCAAAATAGCATTTATAAGGTTTAGAATACCAGTGTTAAAAACATTGAAAAATATTGATGAAAAACATAAGTCGGATTATATATTTGTTGAATTTAAAATACCTAAAAGTTCAGAAGATGATTTAATTAGAAATGGGTATAAAATAATATATGAAATAAAAAGTGGGTATATTCATAAAAAATTTTATAGATATTTTATTTTTTAAGATAGTAAAGTAAAGATTTAAATATGAAAAGAAAATAGATATAAAACAAGGAGGTAATAAAAATGGTAGAGAGTAGAAAAAAAATAGCAATCCAAAAAATATACAAAAAAAGAACTCCTTTAAAAGACATAAACAAGGCATTAGGTATAACAGATGAACTAATAATGCAAATAGTAGGGTTTAAGGAAATATTAAAAGAATTATATCCTTTAGACACAGAACATAAAGGTAATATACCTTCATCTGTATTTAATAAGCATTTATATACTTTGAATAAACATGTAAATGCAATCTATAAGAGTTTAGATATATTATATAAAAAATTAGAAAAATTACAAAAATCTAGTATTATAAAGTAAAAATTTAAATATGAAAAGAAAATAGATATAAAACAAGGAGGTAATAAAAATGGTAAAAAAGAGAAACATAGGTGTGTGGGAGAAATCATATTCGATCGAGGGAAACAAAAGGAGATATGTAGCAAACTATGTCTATGAAGTAGGTCGTTTAAAACATTATAAATATGTAGACCCAAAGACAAAAGAAAAACAAAGCATATACGTATATATAGCGGTATTTCCGTTAGGTGATTCACGCAAGGAATGGTTTTTTAGGGTGGGGGCAGTAGCTAAAAACGGGGCGTATGTAGGGACATTGGATTCTCATTTATTAGGAATTACATTTAAGAAAGCGGAACAAGCTAAAGCAATGGCTTTAAGAAGTTATAAAAAATGGCTTTTGAATCAACCTGACGTTATTTATGAAAAATAAGGAGACATAAAAAAAAGTAAAAAATCTTTACTTATTTTTCATCATCATTTATAATTTTAATATTTATTTTGCTATATTTTGTTGTCCTTGATAAAATCAATCTTTTGCATTTTTCATTATATTTTATATCAAATTCCATATAATCTATATCATAATCAATTCCATTATCCCATAGTTCTTTTGTTAAATCAAATGATAGTATTACTTTTTTCACGATATCATATGGGTATTCATTTTGTTTCCAATATATTATTGCTTTTCTAAACGATAGTTCTATGTCACCCAGTTTGAAATATCTGTCATTCACCGCCCTGCTTAGCAAGTAGTCGTAATATTTCGTATCCAAAGTTTCTCTATTCTTAAAAATCAATTCCAATTCTTTTCCTATTTCATCTATATTAGGATCCATTTTAGGTCACCACTATATACATATACATAGTAATATTTAAACATTGTTACTAAATTACCCCTTTTCTTTAGGTATTACCTTTAATCTAAAAACCTTATTTTTAAAAAAAACACCCCCCTTTTCCATAGGGTTTTTTAGAGGTATCTTCATAAATAAATGTTTTTACTCATATATGTTTTGATACCCTCAAAAAAACATATAGAAAATAGGACTAAAAGTTCAAGTATGTAAATTACCCTCCCATAGTAAAAAATCGATTATATGATTTTTATAAGCATATCGAATAAAAATAAACAGTACAAATATGGTATTTTGAGGATAAAGTTTAAATATATCTATGTATATACATATATTGGTGATCCAAAATGGATGAAGAAATAAGAAAAGAAATAGAAAATAAAGAAAATAAAATGGTAAATAAGAAAGAAGAAATGGCAGAGAAAATAGTGGAAGCATTGATGTCTATCCCACATGCAAAAATCTTTGAACTATAGGGTGGTTAAAATGATGAACAAAACAACTGAAATAGAAGAATGGAAAATAAAAGAGATATTAAAGTATTTAGATGAGGGTATGCATAATATAGCGATGGCAGAAGCAAATTTAATAGCCGAAATGTGGGATAATGAATATCTAAAACAAAAAACAAAAGAATTAATAGCATATACAGATGGATTCGATAAAATAATAAAAGAATTAAAAGACAAATATCTAGAAAAGGAGGGTGATTAAAATGGTTGAAGAAGTTGTAGAAATTACAAAAAGAGGCTACCCTGCCCTTTGGGAAGCAGGAGGCGGGTTCAGTAATACAGGATATGCAAGGATAATAGCTAATAAAAACGGCAACGCTAAAAAACCAATATACATAAGAACAGGCGGAGAACTAGCCGGAAAAGAGCATGCGCTTTTTATAGTTGAACCTGGCGATGTAATCATAGATCTCAGCAGACACCATCAAGACTTTAACATTAGTGTAAAACAAATAAAAACAATCAAAAAAGAAGGAGACAAATTAATAGCAGAAATGATAGAGATAGCCCATTTCGATAAAGGGGAATGGGACAACGAAGACATTGCAGAAAAATATAAAGAAGCAATAGATGTTGCTAAAGAAAAAAGTGAAATATATCACTGCAGAACTCCGCTGTATTATATACATGATTAAATTTTTTTATTTTTTTATGATTTGTAAAATTTCGTAAAATTTTGCCCATCTAATCTTTTCTTCCCTTTTTTTGGCTATTTTTTCTCTTAATTTTTTATTCATAATAAAATATCACCACCTCTATTTTAGTTCACCGCAATATTCTATTTTCACGCTTTTAAAATTACCGAATTTTTGTTTGACATAAACTAATGCTTCATATTTCTTTATATTACTCTCTACTTTTTTTATGTTTAATATATCACTTATAAAAATAATAAAAACCTTATTTTTTAATTGGTTGTATTCATCGGATAATTGTTTTAATGATAGGTTTAATTCTCGCCTTTTATTTAGGCTTTTAGCCTCCTCGTATTCTATAAGTAAATCAATAACTTTATCTTCTATTTTTTTCATTTTTGGGGTGAATTCCTTTTTTATTTTATCAGAGGTTTGATAGCAAATTATTGAATTATTATCTTCGCCATAAACACATGATGCTATTTTTGGGGGGTTAAGCATATTCATAAAAATATCTTGGACTGATGGGTAGGGTACTAATATTTTTGGGTGTGAATGTATATCTAAATCAATTTTATAATTGCATAACCTATATAATTTATCATTGTATACTTTGTCTTCCATACCACCTATGATTTTACTAATTTTTCCGTTACAGCATACCACAAATGCATATTCTTTACCTGATTTAATTGTTCTTTTTTTTAATTCAATGAGTTTTTGATGGATCTCTTTTTTATTTAGCATCTTACATAAATCGTTCATGATATCAACTCCATTGGTTTTCTTTTGTATAGTTTGTAAGGTTTGAATTTGTTTAAAACACTTGTTTTTATTTCACTGATTGGTATAGGTTTTTGATTGTGTTCGAACTTGATTAGTAATGGTATTCTCCTAACTCCCGCTATATAATATGCATAACATCTATGCCTTCCCTCGTGCCATACATTTTTGTTCTCAATAGGATCCCACCTTATTGTCGGGGTATATAATATTTTACCATTTTTAAGTTTGTTAAGGTTATGTATCAGTGAGTTAAAGTCTAGCCAATATTTTATATCCTTGCCATTTGTTGTTTTGTATTTAAAAAATTCTAGTGGATGTATGTATGTGACTATTACTGCATTCATTTTAACTGCATATGCAGTTTTTTCTTGGTCTGGATCAAATCTTACCTTTTTTATAGATTTAGGTATATTAAATTTACCATATTCTTTTCTTAAAGCCCTTGCTAAGCCTTCGAAGTCGTTTTTGTCTATTAGTTTTTTATATTCATATTTTAGTTCTACCATTTTACCACCACTTTGTTTTTTATTTTTTGGTCTTCTTGACTTTGTGTGGTTTACCTGCTATGTAT
>Ga0078972_1008751_pt1 | contig 20771 bp, 19 predicted proteins | sample YelNatPaOPGAMG01_FD_67568 | JGI IMG/M metagenome (GOLD analysis project Ga0078972, IMG submission 67568) | Hot spring thermophilic microbial communities from Obsidian Pool, Yellowstone National Park, USA - OP-RAMG-01 (SPADES assembly) (version 2) | ecosystem: Environmental > Aquatic > Thermal...
TTTGGAAGAGCATTTCTCACAATAAGAGGCGGAATATTAAGAAGGCTTTAAGCGAAGGTGTGGAAGTTTTTGAGTCTCGGGAAAGGGAGGATCTATTAACATTTTATTCTATGCTTAGGGCTGCTGAAGAAAGGGCTGGTTTCATTAGCTACCCTCTATCATGGTTTGAGGCTGTTTGGGACATTTACCCAGCAGACCTTTCAAAAGTTTTTTTGGCTAAATGGAATGGGAAGACTGTTTCTGGAGTTTTCACAGTTATGCATGGCAAAACTGTTTTTGCCTTGGCGGCTGGCTCTTTCAGTGAAGGATGGAAGGTTAGGCCTAATGATGTTATGCATTGGAAGGTTATGGAGTGGGCATGTCAGAAAGGCTACTCCAGATATCATATGGGTCTTGTTCATGAACCCCCGCCAAGCGAAGGATCAAGTTCATGGGGGATTTGGAGATGGAAAAGGGAGTGGAATGGGAACTTGGAAAAGCTTCAAATTTTTCACAAATTTTTCAAGCCGAAATATAAGCTTGTACTCGGGGCTAAGAGTCTTGCAGAAAAGGGCTACAACTTCTTTAGATCCCTATGATTTTACATTTAAGATTCATAAACGTTTTATAAATATTTAGCAATTTTACGGTACTAGCGTATATGATGGCTTAAAGCTGGAATAAACTTTGAAGGGCAGAGTTGTCGTTTTCGCTCCGCATCCTGACGATGAAACTTTGGGGTGCGGCGGCACAATAGCCAAAAAATTAGCTGAAGGCTACGGGGTTATTATTGTTGTTATGACGGATGGAAGATTTTTGCTATTAAAAAGTTTCGGAATAGATGACGACCCTTCACCCGAGCAGGTTAAGGAGATTAGACGAGGGGAGGTTTTAAGGGCTACGAAAATTTTAGGCGTGCCGGAGAAGAATGTGATTTTTCTGGATTTTGTTGACGGGACACTTGGGGAAAACGAGGAGGCAGCAGAAGAAAAAGTTACCGAAGTGTTAGAGAAGTATGCACCGTCAGAAGTTTATTTTCCCTTTGAGCGAGATGCTCATCCGGATCATCAAGCGGCAAACCGCATTGTAAGAAGGGCTGTTGAAAAGCTTGGTATAACGCCGATGATGTACCGTTATACAATTATGCATAAGGCTGCCCGTTTCGGCCCACTGATAGAGTTTCTTGCCAGCATTTTTAGGCGCGATAGAATTTATGTTGACGTTTCAGAGTTTCTTTCACTGAAGAGAGAGGCTGTTAAAGAATTTAAAAGCGAGTTAATGGCGATTTCACCCAAGCAAAGCAAGCCCCACGCTAAAGACTTTAAGAAGTTCTTGAAAGGGAAGGAGATGTTTTATGTGTTTGAAAAGCCAAATTTTTCAGTGTAATACGCTCTATGTTGTCATATAATACTGTTTTATGCTAGGTTGTCTGGTGAAAAGAGAATTGAATGTAGGGGTTATTGGTCTCGGACATATGGGTATGCTTCACTTGATGAACTGTAGGTATATTGAGGGTGTTAAAGTAGTTGCTGCGGCTGACAAGTCTAGAGCTGCCTTGAAAAGAGCAGAGTCCTTCGGTGTTAAAAATCTCTTCACGGATTATCATGACTTGTTTAATGAGTCTCCAAAACTTGATGCTGTAATAATTTCTTTACCTAATTTTCTGCATTTTGAGAGCGTCAAATTAGCGTTGGAAGCTGGAGTTGATGTTTTTGTTGAAAAGCCTTTGGCCGTTTCAGTTAAGGAAGGCAGAGAGCTTGTGAAGTTAGTGGAAAAGTCTGGGCGAAAGTTGATGGTTGGACATTGCATGCGTTTCATTGATGTCACTGAGAAGATGAAAGTTGCTTTGGAGGAGGGTAGAATTGGTGATTTAGAGGTTGTGACCCTTGAGCAGATACTAAATGGTCCTTTTGCTCATGGCGCAGTTCCTACACCTGTGCCGGAGTGGTGGTTTGACCCTCAAAAGACCGGTGGCGGAGTTCTTCTCGATTTAGGTTACCACATGATTGATTTGTTTCGCTTTTTTGTTGGAGACGAAGGTTTCAAAGTTTTGTTTTCGTGGTTTGAACATAAATTTAACCTTCCTATGGAAGATGGCGCCATTTTAGTTTTAAAATCTTGCAAATCAAATATTAGAGGGATAATTAATGTTGGCTGGTTTCAGAAGTCCGTATTTCCGGAATATAACTTTCGCATGATCCTTCACGGTTGTGCTGGATATATTTCCAGCGATGATCTCGTGCCCAAGAACATCTACCTTCACGCAATCAAGGAAGGAACTAAGAATATTCTGCGAAGAATTATTGGCAAAAAAATTAAGCCCCTGTCATATTCATACTACTATGAAGCTTACTATAAAGAGCTTCAGCAATTTTTTGATTGCATTAATAGGGATTGTGATCCGCCGGTTTCAGCAGTTGATGGTTTAAAGACGCTGGAAATTATTGAAGAAGCATACCGGAATTTTAATAAAAATCACGTCTACAGAGGGGTTTAGCTAATTGGGTGATGTTGTAAGTTTAGTTCGAACGCAGAGTTTTGAGGAGAGGGATATTAAGGAAGCTATTGAAAAGGCATTAGATTTAATAGATTTTAAACCGAAAGTGTCAGTAAAATCTGTTGATATTAAGGTTAACTTGTGCTATTATTGGCATGCTTCCACAGGCTACACAACCGATCCGAGAGTTGTCAGCGGAATAATAGATTGCCTTCGAGACATATATGGAAACAATATTCAAATTAGACTTGTAGAAGCCGATGGTACTGCTATGCGGACTAAATATGCTTTTTTGATGTTAGGCTACGAAGAATTGGCTAAGAGAAAAAATGTAGAGCTTTTTAATTTATCGCAAGATGAGATACGCGAGGAAAGGGTTCGTGTAGATGGGCGCGAGATTGCTTTTCAAATTCCTCAATCGCTTTTGAAGTCTGATCTTTTCATTAACGTGCCGAAGCTGAAGATAATGAGGGAGACAAAAATTACATGTGCTCTCAAGAATATTTATGGTTGCATCGCCTATCCAAGAAAAATAATTTATCATCCTATCTTGAATGAGGCAATTGTTGGAATAAACAAAATACTTCACCCCGATTTAACAATTGTTGATGGAATTGTTGCCCTTGGTCGTTTTCCAATAAAATTAGGTTTAATTATGGCTAGCAAAGACCCGTTTTCCATAGATTGGGTTGCCTCTAAAATTATGGGTTTTAACCCTTCAAAGATTAAGTTCTTAAAGATTGCGCTGAAAGAAAAGCTTGGAAATTTGACTGGTATCGAAATCCAAGGTGAGGAAATACTTTCGTTCCAAAAAATGTTTCCTAAGGAAAACTTCTTTTCATCTAAGCGTTGGTGGAATACATTATTCTGCGTCTTTAATCTGTATGCTAAAATTTCTGGTGACGTAATCCCTCCTATGCTTGAAAGGAAGATTTGAACTTAAAAGTGGGAGTGGAACAGATGATGTTTCTACTAATAATCTTTTGGCTATTTTTTTTCACTTTTTCATTTGGAACTGCGGGGTTAATTTTTGTTTTGATGAGAAATGCGGTTAAAAGGCCTTGGAAATTAAAAATAGACCCTAATTATAAGCCGAAGATATCAGTAATAGTCCCTACCTATAACGAAGCTAATGTTATCCGCTTTAAACTTGAAAATTTGGCTAAAGTAAATTATCCTAAGAATCTAATGCAGATAGTTGTTGTAGACTCAAACTCCGAAGATCAAACGGCCAATATTGTTTATGATTTTATCAAGCAACATCCTAAATGCGACATTCGACTAATTAAGCAAAATAAAAGAATTGGAAAATCAGCCGCGCTAAATTTTGCCCTTAGATATTGTGAGGGAGAGATTGTTATAGTCTCAGACGTTGATTGTTTTTGGCCTTCGGATATTTTAGAGAAGGCTTTGCCTTTTCTAGCTGATCCAACCGTTGGAGCTATTTCGGGACCTAAAATTTTGTTGAATTCCAACCAATCATGGGTTACAAAATCCGAGGATGCTTATCTGAATTCCATGAATTTGATAAAGCTTGGCGAATCTAAAATTGGTTCAACGCTTCTTTTTGAAGGAGGGTTTAGTGCTTATCAAAGGAGGGCTTTAGTATCCTTTGATCCTTATAATACAGGCTCAGACGACTGTGGCACGATAATTAAGCTAATTGAGAAGGGATATAGAGCTTTATTTATCCCAGAAGCCCGATTTTACTCTGCCTTTGTAAGTACATGGAAAGAGAAAACGTGTATTAAAATAAGAAGAGCCAATCAGCTTGTTCGTCTTTTTGCAAAAACCTTTAAACTGCTTTTGAAAGGACATTTTAAAAGTTCAAGAAAAATAGTCTTGTTAAAAATTATGTTATTTATCCTTAGTCCACTTATGCTCGTTCCGTTAATAATTACAACAATCTTATTGTTGTTGCAACTTCCGCTTTTCGCCTTACTGCTTTTGATTCTTTTAGTCCCTAAAATAAGGGTATACTTGATTGAATTTCTTCAAAGTCAATTTATTTTATTATTGTCCATGGCGACAGTGGCTCTCAATAAGAGCTTTGTAATATGGAATAAACCGCCAGATAGGATTTTTATTTGTGAAGAAGTGCTTCATAAATATAAATTGATCTAATAAGAAATTCATTCTGCCTCTGTTTAAAAAATGGTATTGTTATTATTTGTTTTGTTCTATTTTAGTGCTATAAAGACGAAAGTATTTCACATCGCAATGTAGACTGTTAGCAATTAATGATTCTTAATTAATTAATTTTATTTGAGGGTGACGGTGTACAAACATGAAACGTGAAATCAAAGTTACAGTAGGGATATGTGTTAAAAATTCTGAACAAACAATTAAGGATGCGTTGCGAAGCGTGCTTGAACAGGACTTTTCGCATGAATCTATGGAAATAATAATTGTAGATGGTTATAGTACCGATAAGACTCTATCGATTATTCAGAAAGAGCTTTCAAAATCTAATATATTTTTCAGAATTTTTCAAGAAAACAAAGGTCTTGGTTATGCAAGACAGATAGTTGTAGATAACGCTCTTGGCAATTTTATTGTTTGGGTTGACGGTGATATGATATTGCCTAAAAATTTTATAAGAAGACATGTTGAGTTTATGGAGCTACATCCAGAAGCGGGTATTGCAAAAGGTAGGTATGGTGTACTTAACCAAGCTAGCTTGGTGGCTGCTTTAGAAGACCTTGAATTCGTGATGGCATTTGGGCAAGAAAGAGAAATTTCGTTTGAACCTCTAGGAGCTTCAGGTTGTATTTATCGTGTTAAGGCGATAAGACAAGCAGGGGGATTCGATGCAAATTTTAAAGGAGTTGGCGAAGACATGGATGCAGAGTATAGGGTCCGAATTGCGGGTTGGAAACTGTATGTATCCCCCGCTCTCTTTTTTGAAAGACGAAGAAATACATGGCAAACATTATGGAAAGAGTATTTTTGGCACGGTAAAGGGGGATTTTACTTTTTCAAAAAAAATAAGGTTGTTAATCCTACTAGCGTGTTTTTTCCATATTTATTGCTCAAAAAATTTATTCAAATAACTCACGCTTACAAGATTCTGCATCAAAAAAAAGTGATTTTTTTACCCATACATTATTTTTTTAAAAGAACTGCGTGGCTACTCGGATTTTTAAATGGATTTTTCGAATGGACTTAGCTGAACCGAAACACCTATGTGATGTAACGTATCAAAGATGTTGAAATATATGACAGATGCGAGATTGTCTAGAAAGTGTTATAGTGAAAGGGAAGTGAAATTCATGAAATCATATTTTTTCTTGATGACGGTTGATGTAGACCCCCCATTTTCATCCAAACAAAATTATGTTATTGAAGATGGAATTCACCATTTATTGGATCTTTTTGAAAAGTATTCAATTAAAGCAACTTTTTTCGTACCAGGGGTGGTCGCTGAAAAATTTCCCGATATTATGGAAAAAATTATGAAGAAAAACCATGAAATAGCATGTCATGGGTTAAAGCACACATCAATAGAAGCAACGTTAAATGTTCACAAACAGATACAAATAATAAGCATCGCTACCAGATTAATAGAATCTATAACCGGATTTAGACCCGTTGGTTTTCGCGCACCACTTTTTGAGATTAATAAGGATTGTTGGATAGCTCTTTACAAGAATGGATATTTATATGATTCATCAGTTGTACTTTCTCCTTTATTCAGAAATTTCAGAAACCCTTTTCAATCAAGGCCATTTTTCCTAATGAAACCCAAAGTAAATCATGACTTTGGCCTACTTGAAATTCCTGTTTCAGTGAACCCATTTCTGCCTCTTCCCTTGGGTGGAGGTTGGTTAAGAACTTTCGGTTTAAAATGGGCAAAAACCGGAATAAAAATAAATTTTACCTTACGGTCACCTGTAGTGTTTTACATTCACCCAAAAGATTTAGTTAATATATATACTCCTGGCCTTTCATGGTATATGTATAAAAACACCACTGTTTGTTTAAAAATGCTCGTTGATATAATTAAATATGTAAAACGAAGTGGCGGACGCTTCATCAAGGCGCTTGAACTGGCACATTTTATTTTTAATATGGGCGATACCATGTAAATTTCTTAGTGATCTGTCTTTTTTCAAGTTAAAAGTGGTTATTTTTAAAATTAATTATTTTAATGCCTGATTGTTGATGGGGACCTTTCGGGTTTAAAATGAAAGCTAAAGTCACTATCGGAGTTTGCGTTCGAAACGGGGCTGCAACGCTCCCTCTAGCTATTGAAAGCATACTTCATCAAGATTACCCTCATGAGCTTTTAGAGATAATTTTTGTGGATGATGGTAGCGAGGATGAAACACTTTTTATCATGAAGAGTTATGCTTTAAAGATGGATATTCAAGTAAAAATTTTTCATCATGAATGGAGAGGATTAGGCTTTACCCGAAATGTTGTTGTGAATAATGCAACAGGGGACTACATAGTATGGGTTGACGCGGATATGATCCTTCCTAAAGATAATATACGTAAACAAGTTGAGTTTATGAATAAAAATCCAGGAGTAGGAATTGCAAAAGCCATGTATAGATTGTCTTCTAATGGAAATTTAGTTGCGTTGCTTGAGGACGTTTCTTGCATTATTGAGGATCTTCAGTCTGGATCAAATTGTGCAAAATTGCCTGGGACAGGTGGAACAATTTACCGCACTGAAGCTATTCGTCAAATAGGCGGATTTGATAATTCTCTTGTAAGTGTTGGAGAAGATCAAGATGCAGCGTATAGAATTAGAGCATCTGGTTGGTTAATCAGAATGAGTGACGCCTATTTTTTTGAACTTCGGGAGCGTAGTTGGAGTGCATTGTGGAGAAAATACTTTTGGTATGGTTCTGGAAACTACTTTCTATACCGTAAAAATAAATTCATATTTAAACCTTATAAAATGATCCCGCTTGTGGGATTTTTTGTAGGGCTCCTATATTCTTTTCTTGCATATCGGTTAATTAGACGAAAAGTAGTTTTTATTCTGCCATTACACTTTGTTTTCAAGTCTGCTGCGTGGTTTTTAGGTTTTATTTCTGAATTTCTGAAATCAATATAGGCCTGCTTGTTACTGTGGCGTTTCCAGCTTCATCTGTACACCAGATCCGGAAACAAGTCAAGTCAGTGATTAAAATCGTGAAATTATGAGTTGTTGAAAATGTCGAGTTTTCGATTTTTATTGAGTTTGTTCCGTTATAATTTATATCCTTGTAGTATAGCGCGTTTTGGTACAATGATGTCGTTGCGTAAAATATTTTACCATTTGCATATTCTAGTGTTGCGTTTGTTGGCACCGTTGTTGTCCATGAAACCGTGGCTGTATTCCCGTTTATGGTAACGGTGAAGTTTTGTATTGCCCAGATAGGCTGCATTAATCCTGCTTCATGCAAAGCAGCCAAATAGGGTCTTATGTCAGGATAGTCTGGAACGTTTGCTCCTGGTCCATTATAATCTAACAAAATCCAACCGTCAATTCCGATAGCTTTTAAGTTGGACATGATGGTGGCAAACTCTTGAGGAGTGAAATATGAGTGTGATAACCATGGAACCAGAGGATATTTACCCTCTGTGCTACCCACGTAAAGGTCATACGCCCATTGCACTTCTTGAATTACTCTTTGTGCACTTGGGTCGTAGCACATTGGCGAAACAATATCGCAGTATCCTTTATCCACCATATCGGCGGAGTGTTGACCAATATGATAAACCCAGTACCATTTGGCATCTTCAAGTGCTTCCCACGGACAGATTGACACAACTATGTCTGGGTTCGCCTCCTTCGCCCAGCGGTACATGTCGCCTACAAGCTCAGTTATTACGTTTGCCCTCCAATTCATAAACTGCCAGAAGTATCGTCCACCATAAAGAACATCCGTTGGCCAATTCACATCAGTTAATCCAGTGTCAGAGATGAACTTGTCTCTTGCCTCGTTGCCAAGAGGCATGTCGGTTCGGTCTTCCCATCTAATATAATCAATGTTAATTCCATCAAAATCGTAATCTCGTGCTAACGTTTCAATTATAGCCTTTAACATTTCTCTGGCTGCGGGTTTGGTTATGTCGAGAAAGTCAATATAGCCTGTTGATGTGAGTGTTCTCATATCTGGGCTTGTGGGAGCCTCGTACATTGTTACAAGGCTTGCAAATACGCTGATTCCTCGTTTGTGGCATTCGTCGATAAATATGCGGTGATATGTAAGGTTGTTGAGGGTGCCTCTCCAAACCCTATCGTACCCTGTTAAATATAACTTGGAGACGTCCACGTAAGCTGTGTTGATTCCGTAGTCGAAAAGTGTTTGTGCGATTAGTGAGAAGTTGGTGTTTTCACCCCAAACATAAGCTACTCCAACAGCCCGGACCTCGCTTTTGAAATAGTTAAAGCCTGATGGAATCGGCGGTTGCGGCGGTGGTGTAGAAAGCACTGCTACAAAGGCGCTAATAGTGGTGCTGTTTCCTTGGTTGTCAGTCACCCTGCTTGTAACGTTAAAAATACCTGTGGTTGACGACTGGAAAACGAATGTATTAGAGCTTTGCCCTTGTTGCATTGTTTCATTAACAAACCATTGATAAGTATAAGGTGGTTCACCACCGAGAACCCATACCGAGAAAGTGGCAGTTTCGTTTACAACTACCGTTTCGCTTGTTGGAGTTATCTCCAATTGCGGTGGAATATATGGTCCAGTCCATAAGGTTATGTTGTCCCACCAAAAGACTAGCGGACTTGTTATTGGAGTGTTCCAACAGCTGAAACCCAAATGATGTGTTTCATTTAAGCGGGGCAATTTCCCGCTCGGTCCGGAGTTGGGCAGGCGCAGGTCAACAGTTACTTCTCTCCACTCTCCGACAACAAGCTGGTCTAAAATGTTATAACTGAATATTTGCCATGGATTGGAACAGACCATGTCGAGTTTGAACTGTGATGGCATTGTTTGGTTAATTTTCATCCATACTCGCAACAAAGGAGTAGCTGTTAAATCCCAAAAAGTTCCATTCGATTTAGAAAAACTCCCACCATAGTTAGGACCATCAGCAGCAAAGGTTCCTTTAAGACTGCTTGAACCTTCCATCTTATCGGCGGTGTCAACTTCCAAAGTATTGAAGCCAGGAGCTTGAGAGTCTCCTGAGCTGTAAATTTTCCAATCGCCAACTTGATTGCAATTGTCAAAAGGGATGCAAACTATTATTCTGCCGCTGCTTTTTATGGATATGCTTGTGATTGGAGAAAGGGCTAGGCAGATGCTTACAAGTCCAATAAGCGCTACTGAAATTAAGGTTAATGTTCCCTTTCTTAGATTTTCCAAGAGTTCCCCAAACCTTCTACTCCTTTTTTCCTTATAAACGGATTCATTGAACGCGTTTTCTGTTTACATGCTCACCATAAATACAGTGGCGAAGAATAATAAAAATCTTTTGTATTAAGATAACAGATACAAGCATAAAACATCATAAAAAGGAAGTTTTCCATGTGCATAGATTAAAAGACGTGCTTTACGGATTAGCCGTGAATGCTGGTTCATTTTTGAATACGCACGCGATCTATATAAACTTAAAAATTTGGATGAAGTTATTTCCTTAAAGAGTTATAACTTATACGCTCTTGAACTTTATTTTAAGGAAAGAAATCGTATAAATTTTTTTAAGCATGAAGGGCAGGTCTATGCAAAAGTGGGTAATTTCGTTTTTGCACTTCCTTTTCCATTTGGCATTTACGAATTAGTAGAAACCTTTTATCAAGAATCTTATAGTACTTTTGACATGAAAAACGGAAATGTTGTGGATATAGGTGCTTTTATTGGTGATTCAGCTGTGTATTTCGCTAGTAAGGGAGCCGGGCAGGTCATAGCGTTTGAACCAGCGAAAAATCTGTTTGGTTTAGCTATCCAAAATATACGATTAAACGATCTAGATGAAGTAGTATACATTAGAAATGAGGCTGTCGGCGTAGATTATGGTGAAGAAACATTTTATTATTTGAAATCGCATCCAGGAGGATCATCAATTCTTCCCAGGAAAAAGGATTTTATCTGCTATAAAGTTAAAGTTATTCCACTCTCTTCTGTTATAGCAGAACTAGGTCACGTCGATTTGTTAAAAATAGACTGCGAAGGCATGGAAAATAAAATTCTACTGAAAGCTTATAAGGATGAATCCTTGAAAGACGTCACAAATATGATTATTGAGGCACATGGTTTTCAAAGGTTGAAGAATACGCTAGAGATTTTAAGGAATGCGTCTTTTAAATTTGTAAATCTAAAAAATCTTAGAAATGATTTATGTCTAATATATGCAACTAGGACGTGATTAAAATTTATATTTTTTCCTTTTGATATGCGAAAAAGTTTATGGTTGATAGTGAAGGTCTAATGAGAGATTGAGATTAAATATGGCTAAAAAAATTAAAAATTCCAAAATTGTTAATGTTTCCATAATTATTCCAACCAAGAACAGGTCTAAAGACTTAGAGGGATTGTTAAAATTGCTTTTTGGACAAACGACATTATCTAAAGAAATAATTGTTGTGGACGATAGCACAAACGAGAAAACCAAAGAATTAGTTGGGGATATCCGTAAAAAGTTTGTAGTTAAAGGAGTTGAAATCAAGTATGTACGCGGTATGGGTGGGGGTATAGCACAAGCTAGAAACATAGGTTTTTCTCATTCTACCGGTGAGATATGCTTGTTTCTTGATGATGACATAATCATAAATACGCGGTATATTGAAGAAATATTAAAAGTTTATGAGATTTTTCCTAATGCGCTTGGAGTAGGTGGATATATAGTGAACTGGTTTTCACGCTCTTCAGCTTTATCAAATGCCGTTAATAAGCTATTTTATGGGGTTTACGGGACACCAGACAAATGTCAAGCCAGACCCCTAGGGATGAGTTATCCTTATCGCCTAGATAAAGTGATCAATTGTGAATGGTTGAGTGGTACAAATTCAAGTTATAGAAGAGAGATACTAAAAATTTTTAAATGGGATGAAAAACTCCAACGGTATTCGCTCTGTGAGGACAAGGATTTATCGTATAGAATACATAAACGTTTTCCAAACTCTTTGTTCATAACCCCCCATGCCAAAGTTATTCATAAGGCGTCTCCGACTGGTAGACTATCGGATAAATATGTCATTTATTTGGGAACCACGTATTCTACTTACATATACTTTAAAAATTGGAAACAGACTTTCCGAAATTTACTGACTTTTATTTGGGGTATGTTTTTCGGATATTTGATGCTTAAAATTCTAACAGGCAATCCTAAATTGGTTATTTACCAAATAGGTGCCTATTGCCATCTACTTAAGAATTTTGGAAAAGTTAAAAATGGCAATCTTGATTTTTTGGAAAAAATTATGCTTGAATAAGAAATTCGCTTGAAAATGGTGAGAGCAATGCCACAGATTATTTGGCGATCAAGTAGTGTGTTCGCAGTAGTACTTACGCTACAGTCATTGCTTAACATTGCTATATTTTTAAACCTACCTTTTATTAGGGAAGTTTTAGGTTTTGTTTGCTTAACTTTTATTCCAGGTTTTCTTGCTTTAAATCTTCTAAAGTTAGAAAAGCTCGGTTTTGGTGAGACTGTTTTCCTTTCTGTTGGGATAAGTATTGCACTTTTGATGTTTTTTGGCTTATTGTTAAATGAATTACTACCGTTATTTGGTATTCTAAGACCATTATCTACCGAATCATTAATTATTACTTCAAACTTCATGAATGTTTTATTGGGTTTTATTTGGTATTATAGACAAAATCCTCATAAAATCATATCTTTTCGATTTTCCCTTTTTGATCTAAATATGTGCGTAGCATTACTATGTCTACCAATTTTAAGTGTTATTGGCTCAATTCTTATGAACGCAAAAGGAGATAACTCCCTTTTACTTTTAATGATGATTTTTGTTTCTGTATGCTTTTTGGCAGTTTTAGCTTTGCAAAGGAAATTCACATTAGACATTTTTTACTTTGCCTTGCTAACGATATATATCGCCATTTTATTCGCTACTTGGTTAGCCACTAACTATATTTTAGGATACGACAGCCAATCTGAATTTTACGCCTTTCAAGTAACAAGAAATGCAGCGTTTTGGAACCCTATAGAAACATTTGAGCTGGAGCGGGATAAGGCTATGGGAATGTTGAGCGTAACGATTTTACCGACAATATACTCAAACATTATGAGGCTGGATGCAACATGGATTTTTAAAATAATTTACCCATTGCTTGCCTCATTTGTGCCTTTAGGTTTATACCAATTTTACCTTTTGCAAGCGAAAAAGGAAGCCGCTTTTCTTGGGGTTTTCTTGTTCATAATACACTCTCTAGACGGATTGGGTTCTTTGAAAGAATGGATAGCCACAATTTTTTACGTGCTACTTTTTTACACGATTTTAACCGATAAAATACCGCCATCTAAAAAGAGAATACTTTTTATAATCTTCGCGGGTGGCTTGATAGTTTCTCATTATTCAAAATCTTACATTTTTATGTTTATTCTAACATTTATGTGGGCGGTCTCATTTATTTTTAGGAAAAATTCAAAGATAACTTTAAACATGGTTTTGGTATTTCTATGTATGGCTTTTGCATGGAACATATTTACAGCACACGCAACCTCCTTTGAGGATTTAATTAATACATTTGATAACATACGTAGAAACTTAATCAGCGAATTCTTTAACCCCGAGTCTAGAGGGTCAGATGTTATGATGGCGACGGGGCTTTTACCTCCACCAACTTATCTCCATATAATTAGCCGGCTAATTTTCTATTTGACAGTGTTGCTAATTGGTGTAGGGTTTTCCTCATTAGCTATGAAGTTTGTAAGAAAAAAGACCGATTTTGAATATACTCTACTAGTTTTTTTGAACATGGGGCTTCTGGCTCTTACGGTAATTGTTCCAAACCTTGCTGAAAGCTTCAAAATTGGAAGGTTTTACAGGACAGCATTGGTCATTTTGGCACCTCTCTGTGTTTTCGGTGGGGAAGAGTTAGTTGCTATGTTTCACAGGCTTAAGATTCCGTCATTACAAAATAAGCAAAATAAATTCTCTGCCATTATGTTGGTGTCAATAATACTGACGTCTCATTTCCTTTTTCAAACAGAGACAGTCTATGAGCTAGCCAAAGTTGAGAGTTGGTCAATACCCTTAAGCAGATATAGGATGCCTCCGCAAACGGTTTCCCGAATCTTGCTTTTTGGGACCGACGTGTATGGAGCCATATGGTTATCCCAAAAATGTAGCAACACAGCAATATATTCAGACTACACATCCAAATTCAACGTTCTGACAAGCTACGGATTGATCGATTACAAAAGACTTAACACGTTAACCAACACCACCACATACATAGAATACGGAAACCTCATATACCTAAGGCGACTAAACATCCTTCAGGAAATGATGATTGGCGATTACTACTCATGGAACACAACAGATTTACAAACACTTTTTAACGCACAAAACAGCATCTATTCAAACGGAGACTGCATTATATATTACTCCACGGGCAAATAATTTTCAAGATAAAACATTAAAACTCATACGGGGACTAAATTATGAGACAGTTGAATATTTTACAGTTTATACCCAATTTTCTCCCCTTTTTAGGCGGCACCGAAATGAACACGTATATGTTTGCAAAACATAGCAGACATAGACATATTGTACTAACAGATCAACTCCCGAATACCCCTAAATATGAAAACTTGGACGGAATAACCGTTTATAGAATTAAGCCCGTAAAGAAAAACTACAAATTTAGATTTCAAACATATTTAACCGAAATAGTGCGAGAATTTAACAAGTTAGTGAAATACCAAAACGTAGATTTTGACATAATGCACCTCCACGGGTGCACAAACTTTCCAAGTTTGTTAGTGGACATTGATGGGGTTTTAGGCCATACAGTATTTAAGAAACTTATGGTTTGGAGATTTTGCAAGAAACCAATAATCCTCACACTTCATTCAACACCCTCCCACGACTTTCCTTGGCGGGAACATTTCCTCCAAAAGCCCTTCCCATCCTCACAGTTCAGAAGATCATGGCTAGGTCTCGAAGGCTATTTTCGCAAAAAAGCAAAAGCTATAATCTGCGTCGACAGATACATGGCCGTTTTAATGAAATCGTTTCCAGGCAACGCAAAGGTTGTACATATACCCAGCGGCACAGACACAGAGCTTTTTAAGCCCATGGAAAAAAGGAAGGCAATTCAACTTTTGCCAAAAAGTGTTAAAGATAAACTGGAACAATGTGCTAACGACTTTTTAGTACTTTATGTTGGCAGAATTCACCTTGAAAAGGGCGCGCACTATCTTGAGCCATTCGCAAGAAAACTACCTCCAGATATGAAACTTATCGTGGCTGGGCACGGCAACCTCCACCTTCTTGGAAACAACAAAAATATAGTATATGTAGGAAGCATAAAAAATGAGCATCTTCCAGCTTTAATAAACTCTTGTGACGCAGTTTTTAACCCTGTGCTTTTTATTGGAATTTCTAGAGTAACTTTTGAGGCGATGGCATGCGGCAAACCTGTTGTGATGTTTGGCGGAGTTGATCGGTATCCACTTGAGCATCAAAAAAATGGGTTTGCGGTATCTAATGTAGATGAAGCTGTAGAAACCATGATGCGTTTGAAAAAGGACCATAAACTTTATAATAAGATAAGTTACGAGGGTTTAAAGACGGCTCAAGAGAATTCTGTTCAAAAATTAGCGAAACTTGTTGATGGGCTATATGAAGAAGTAGCACTTGCTGAGAATAAACTATAACCACTTGTAATGGTGGTGTTCAAAGTGAGGGTCATTTTAGTTGTTGGCACGAGGCCTCAAATTATCAAATCCGCACCCATAATACGTGCTGCAGAGAAGTACAAGGATATCAAATTAATGGTTGTGCATACTGGTCAGCACTACGACTATGAAATGAGTAAAGTGTTTTTTAACGAACTTGAATTGCCTGATCCGGTAATCAACATTGGTGTTGGGTCAGGTTCCCATGGCTCTCAAACTGGAAGAATGATAATCGAATTAGAAGGGGTTTTCCTACGCTTGAAGCCTAATTTAGTACTTGTACCCGGCGATACTAACTCTACACTGGCGGCAGCATTGGCAGCTGTAAAGTTGCAGATTCCAGTGGCTCATGTTGAGTCAGGAGCAAGGAGTTATGACATGACTATGCCAGAGGAGATAAACCGTAGACTTACTGACCATTGTTCAAACATACTCTTTACCGTTTCTGAAAATTGCTCACAAAATCTGAAAGTTGAAGGTATAACCGAAGACAAAATAGTGCTGGTGGGAGACACCATGTATGAAAGCATAAAACAACATTTATGCGATATCGAGAAAGACAAAGGGCTAGAAGAATTAGGAGTGAACGCTAAAGAGTATTCAATTTTAACGATTCATAGGCCAGAGAACGTTGACGACCCCATTAAACTTAAATCTATTTTGAAAGCTGTTTGCGAGCTCGATGATGTGATCATCTTCCCAATTCATCCGAGAACGAAGGAGCGTTTAATTGGCTTGGGCTTGTACGAGAAGATTTCTAGAAAGTTAAAAATCTCAGCACCTATAAGTTATTACAGAATGCTAAATCTCATAAAAAACGCCAAATGTGTCTTAACTGATTCTGGTGGAATACAGAAAGAAGCTTTCTGGTTGAAAACTCCTTGTGTAACTTTGAGAAGTAGGACAGAATGGGTTGAAACCGTGGAACTCGAAGCAAACATTTTATGTGGCGAGCCCAGATTAATTAAAGATGCTTATAAAAAGATGGTTAAAAAATTCATCCTCAATGTTAGTGTTAATCCTTTCGACTTTGGAGGAGCCTCTCAGAAAATAATTCGACATTTAATTAGTAGCACTCCACAAATAACGTAGCAAAATTAAATTTTCTTAAGACTCTGTGACAACTCCTCTTCAAGCTTTTTAACTCTCTCTTTAACTTTTTCAATATCGCGCCTAGCAACCTCGTCTAGGAGTTCGTTCTTTCGTTTTTTGTTGGACTTTAAGGTTAGGCGGATGAATTCTGAATCGTAGTTTTTCAGTAGCAGTTCAGCGTTTGGAATAAGGCAGTGTCCGCCGATAACACCTGGAAACATCACTGGTCTGTCCAGTCTAACGCGGTGTGTGTCCTCAATAAAGTCCACCACGTCGTCGAAGTCTGCTCCAAAATGTCTGCTTATGCGATGCATTTCCTGGAAGCACGCTATCATCCAAGCCCTATAAGTAGTTTCAAAAAGCTTAGCCAACTCCGTCTCTAAGCAACTCTTCATAACCTTAGTTTTCAGCCCTAACATTTCAAAATGCCTCTTTGCAGACTTAGCAGACTTCTCATTTACACCACCAACATACTTAACCCAACGTTTCAACTCCCACTTCATATGCTCCAAACCCTTATGCACCCCACGAACAGGCGAATGCACAACAAGACAACTACCATCACAACGCCTGTAAACTTCCATAGTGGTCCCAGGCGAAACAGTGCTATTAATAATCACCAGCTTGGGCTTAAAACGCTCCACATAACCTACAACACTCTTCACGAACTCTTCCTTGCTGGTACATTGGATACAAACATGCATGACATCAATCTTATCGGGCAAGCCAGTCTGTCCAACTTCTCGCATCTTATCGGCATTTATATCAAAACCGTAAACCTCAAAATTTCCGCTTTCCTTCAACAACTCAAACAATGAGCGCCCAACCTCGCCTAAACCCACAACCAAAACCTTCTCTTTAACCAACTCCAATAACCCTCGCAAAACTACAATAAACCATCAAACTATTTAAACTTCACACAATATTAACAACAGAGGAAAAACTATGCCCAACCCTCAAAAAGGCAAAGGAGTAATAATTGGCAAGAATGTTGAATTCGGCAAAGACGTCGTTATCTGGAATTATGTTGTGATAGGCAACAACACGCGTATAGGCGACGGAACACATGTAGGAAGCCTCTGCGACATCGGTAGAAACGTGATCATAGGCAGAAACTGTATAATACAAGCCCACGTCACAATATCAAACGAATGCAGAATCGGCAACAACGTCTTCATAGGCCCCAACACAAGCCTCCTAAATGACAAATTCCCCCACAGCCGATGCCTAACACCATCCATAATAAAAGACAATGTGGTGATCGGCGGATGCGTAACAATACTGCCAAACGTCACAGTCCACGAAAACGCCGTGGTAGCCGCGGGAAGCGTAGTAACAAAAGACGTGCCCCCCAACACAGTAGTCAAGGGAATACCAGCAAAACCAATGATGACAAGAAAAGAATACGAAACCAAACGAAAAGAGTTCATACAGATGAGAAAAGAAGCATGGCCTTGAAATTTTTAGCTGTTTCTGTTGACTTAGCCTTTCCAAACCATACTGCTACTCGTTGACTACGTCGGCATGCTCCTCCTATAGGAAAACATACCTTTAACAAACAACGCTCCAAGAAAACCAAATTGCGCCACAAAAATTTTCACTCATGCCGTAATATAAAATTAAGGGATAGAGAGATTAAACCCTTGAGCCTCGTAAGTCTAGTTAAAATCGAAAATTCAGATATAACAAAAGCTATAGAGGTATCCCTAAACCTAATAGGTTATAAGATTCCAGAAAGCATCAATAACATTGTTATAAAGCCTAATCTATGCTATTACTGGGACTACTCCACAGGACAAACAACAGACCCAAAATTTATCGCAGCTTTAATAGACTTAATCCGAAGCAAGATATCATCAGACATAAATATCTCCATAGTAGAATCTGACGCCTCAGCCATGAAATGCAAGTACGCCTTCAAAATCCTAGGCTACGAAAAACTAGCAAAAGACTATAAGGTAAAACTTGTCAACCTCACAGAAGATCAAAGCCAAACCGTAAACGTTACCGCTGGAAAATACTCCTTCAAAATAATGGTACCAAAAACAATTAAAGAAGCAGATCTGCGAATAAACGTTCCAAAAATAAAATACAGCACTGAAAAAGTCAAAATCACATGCGCCCTGAAAAATATTTTTGGCTGTAACCCCTACCCAAAAAAGTACAGATACCACCCAGTCATAGATGAAGCCATAGTAGCTATAAATAAAGCCATGGGTTTCCACCTTCACATAATAGATGCCAACATAGTCTCAGGCGTCCAACCAAAACGCCTAGGCTTAGTAATGGCAAGCCAAGACCCAGTAGCCCTGGACACAGCAGCATCAAAAATAGCAAGCGTAAACCCAAAAACCATAAAATACCTCCAACTAGCCCAAAAAGAAGGCTTAGGCAAAATGGCCTTCACCACAAAAGGCGAACCCCTCGAATACTTCAAGGCGCGATATCCCAAAAAAAGCCTACAAAATATCTTAATGGGCAAAGCATACACCATAGCAATCCAAACAGGACTAAACAAAAAACTAGGAATAGAATAAGGAAAGTTTAAAGGGATTTAGTTCCCTCTTTTAAGTGGGAATGAAAAATGGAAATCCAGATCGGAAGTAAGGGTAGAATAACCCTCCCCTATAAAATAAGAATGTTGCTAGGCATAAAGGAGGGGGACCACTTAACCATCGAAGTTACGAGTAAAGGCATAATTCTAAAACCCAAGGGACCATCTTCAAAAGAGACGTGGGGAATAGCAAAAATCGAAAAAGTAGAAATTGAAGAAATCGAAGAAGCCCTCGGCAAGGAATCCTAATGCGTTTCGTAGACTCAAACATTTTCGTATACCACTTGGCAGCCGACCCAAATTATGGGCAAAAAGCCAAGGACATTATCGAAAAAATAGAAGCCGGCGAAAAATCAGCCACATCTACACTGGTAATTGCCCAAGTTTGCAGCTACCTTAAATGGAAAAAGAAGGAAAACGCAATACCAGTATTCCTCTCATTCATAAAAGGTCTCACAGCTCTACAAAAGGTTGAAACCCATACGCTAGACTTTGAAGAAGCCAGAAGCATACAAGCACAATTTAATCTATCATGGGCTATGTGGGACGACATAGTAATAGCCGCACAAATGAAGAGACTCAACCTAAAAGAAATATATTCAAACGACGGAGACTTCGACAAAATTCCATGGGTTAAAAGAATCTTCTAAAAACCGCCCAAAGATAAATTTGAAAGCCCTTAAGGAAAAAGGAAGATGGAAAAAATCAAGCTTGGTCTAATAGGCCTAGGGTACATAGGTAAAATCCACCTTAAACACTGCCAAAAACTGGCCAACGCAAAACTAATAGCCGCGGCAGACCTATCCAAAAAAGCCTTAAAAACAGCAAAAGAAGCAGGCGTCAAAAAACTATACACAAACTACGAACAGCTTCTAAAAGACCCAGAAATAGACGCAGTCATTATCGCGTTGCCCACTCATTTGCATCTAAAATGTGCAACAGAAGCAGCTGAAAACCAAAAACACATTTTCCTAGAAAAGCCCATCGCCAGAAACATCGAAGAAGCCAGAGAAATAATAGCTGCCGCTCAAAAACACTCCATAAAACTCATGATGGGTTATCCCATGCGATTCGCCACAGAATTCCAGCAGCTAAAACAAAAAATGAATGAAGGAATCTTAGGCGACATTGAAATCGCCCAAGCCACATACATAAGCTCAGGCCCCCTATTCCACAGAGCTGAAGGCCTAACACCAACCCCTGTCCCAGAATGGTGGTTTAACAAGGATTTAACAGGCGGAGGAGCCCTCATAGACCTAGGCAGCCACCTAATAAACCTTCTAAGATGGTATTTCGGCGAAATAACAGACATAAAAAGCCACTTAGGCTACAGATTCAACATGCCCTTCGAAGACTCAGCCATATGCCTAGCAAAATTCGAAAACGACACAAAAGCCATAATAACCGTAGGCTGGTTCTCGCAAGATTATCAACTAAACATCCAGTTACACGGCACGGTAAAAACAATCCAAACCCAACACAAACCCTTAAACAAGCTATTAGCCGCAATCCAAATGCTAACAATAGGCTCAACAAAATTCTACAACGCCCACAAAGCAGAACTCCAACATTTCGTAAACTGCCTAATTAACAACCAAACACCATCCCCCTCAGGAGAGGAAGGGCTCAAAGACCTTGAAGCTATAGAAAAAGCATATAGAAACCAAATGATCTTACAATAAACTTCCAACAAGCACGACCATCCAATAAGCCCTTTTAATCCATCTCTCAACAAAACTTTCGTAGCACAAACCAAACACTTTCCTCACCTGATGTCACTTTTTAGACGCGCTAAGGATATAATACCCTAATCTAAATCTATTTTAGGTAAATAAAATG
>Ga0078972_1008753_pt1 | contig 20751 bp, 18 predicted proteins | sample YelNatPaOPGAMG01_FD_67568 | JGI IMG/M metagenome (GOLD analysis project Ga0078972, IMG submission 67568) | Hot spring thermophilic microbial communities from Obsidian Pool, Yellowstone National Park, USA - OP-RAMG-01 (SPADES assembly) (version 2) | ecosystem: Environmental > Aquatic > Thermal...
CCTCATATGGTATAATGCCTCAAAACCCCATACCGGTCTTAATAGAGACTCTCCTTTGGAGTTTATAGTCAAGCAATGTGGGAAATCCACTATGGAGTCTCAAATGTTATGGAATTATACATGTTCTTGCAAATCTATATAAAATTTCTTAAAATTTTACTAAAACTAAACAATTATGCGTAAACCCTTATGAAGATTTTGGTTACCGGCGGAGCAGGTTTTATCGGTTCCCATTTAGTTGATGCCCTTCTCTCTTGGGGACACGAAGTCATAGCGCTTGACAATCTCTTCATCAGGGATAATGAGGATAACCTATCCCAAGCGAAAGGCAATAAGAATTTCCATTTCGTTGTGGGTGACATCCTAAACAAGGAACTGGTTGAAAAACTGGTTGAGAAAAGCGAGCTGATTTTTCACCTCGCCGCCATAGTGGGAGTGAAGTATGTTGTTGATAATCCCCTTCTCACTATACGCGTGAATGTGGAGGGAACCCTAAATATATTGTCTTCTGCTCATAAATATAAAAGAAAAGTAGTGATAGCCTCCTCCTCTGAGGTTTATGGGAGGAATTGTAGGGTTCCTTTAGGGGAAAGGGCGAGCAGGGTTCTCGGTCCCACCTGGATTCCCCGCTGGTGCTATAGCGCTGCCAAGGCTTTGGATGAGCATTTGGCTTTTGCCTATCATCAAAATGGATTGCCCGTTAGTTGCGTGAGATATTTCAACATATATGGACCGAGGATAAATTCCCTCGGCTATGGAACCGTCATCGCTAACTTCATTCGCCAAGCCCTTAAAGGAGAACCCCTCACCGTGCATGGGGATGGAAAGCAAACCCGTTCCTTCACCTATGTTAGCGACGCGGTGGAGGGAACGATACTCGCCGGAATGAAAGACGAAGCGATAGGCAATGTCTTTAACATTGGCTCTCCCCTTGACGAGATAAGCATAAACGAATTGGCAGTCCTCATTAAGAAGCTGACGAATTCTTCTTCTCCCATTATTCACATCCCTTATGAAGACTATTATGGCTCAAAGCATGAGGATGTGCCAAGAAGATGTCCAAATATCAACAAGGCAAGGAAGTATCTCGGCTTTGAGCCAAAGGTCAGGCTTGAGGAAGGATTGGTGAAAACGATAAAATGGTGCAGGGAAAATTGGAGGATATGATTCTCTCCAAGCAGAGATTATTGGTGATAATGCCTCATCCCGATGATGAGGCATTTCACTGCGCCGGCACTATGGCTAAGGTTAAAAGCCTGGGAGGGGAGGTTTTCCTCGTCATAGTGAATAGCGGGGAAATTTTCGCCTATAAAAATGGAGAAAGGGTGATGATTGACAATGAGACAAGGCTTTCCGAGATATCCCGCTGTGCCCGCTTTCTCAATGTAGATGATTGGGACCTTCTCCTTAAGGAAAGCAAATATCATCTTCGCTTGGACACTTTTCCTCAACGAGATTTGATTGAATTATTAGAGGATAAGGGGAAATTGGCGATAAATAAAATCAAACCCACAATGGTGATAATTCCCTTTCCTTCCTACACGCTCGACCATCGCATCGTATTTGAGTCCGCCTTCGCCGCTCTCCGCCCCCACGACCCCTCAACAAGGCACTTCGTGAAGATGGTTTTATCCGCCGAATGCCCCCATCATTGTTGGAGTTACATTCCCTTTCATCCCAATATATTTATAGATATATCCGATTACCTTGAGGCGAAATTGAAAGCCCTCTCTATTTATTCCTCTCAATTGCGTACCGAGCCTCATTTCGCGAGCTTGGAAAATGTGGAGAGATTGGCGAGGCTGAGAGGCTCACAAGTGGGAGTGAAAGCAGCCGAAGCCTTCATCTGCCACAGGTTGGTGCTTTGATATGCTCATCGCGATTCATCAACCCCATTATCTTCCCTGGTTGAGATACTTCCATAAGATTATGGAGGCGGACCTCTTTGTCTTGCTTGACGATGTCCAATTCGTTAAGGGGGAATGGCATAATAGAAACAAGATTAAGAGCGTCCAAGGACCAATTTATCTTACCGTTCCCGTCATCCACAAGTTTGGGCAAAGCATCAGGGAAACGAGGATAGAGAACACATCTCGCTGGAGGGAGAAGCACCTCTATGCCCTTAAAACGAATTACAGCTCCGCCCCTTTTTATAGGGAATATATTTCCCATTTACTTCCCTTTTACGAGGAAAACGCTCAGGAGTTTCTCGGAGAGCTCAACGAGGAGATGCTGAAAGTTTTTCTTTTCCTCTTAAACATAAAAACCCCCATAGTTCGTTCCTCTTCGCTGGGGGCGGAAGGCAAAGGGAACGAAAAGCTATTAAATATCTGTAAGGCAGTAGGGGCAAATGCCTATCTCACTGGGGAAAAGGCATTGGAGGAATATCTTGACCTACAGTCCTTTAAAGAGAATGGAATTGAAGTTTGGGTTCAGCGTTGGCAATGCCCAGTTTATCCTCAGCGTTTCCCTCAAATCGGCTTCATACCGGATTTGGCGATAGTTGACCTCCTCTTCAATTGCGGGGAAGAGAGCAGGGAGATATTGAAGAAAGGAGGTAGGCTGGAACGAGTGATATAAAGATTCCCCATTCCCGTCCCACTCTTGGGGAAGAGGAAACCGACGCCGTTAGGCGAACGATATTATCGGGGTATATCGCTCAAGGAGAGATGGTGAAGAGATTTGAGGAAGAGCTGGCGCATTACATCGGCGTTAAGGGAGCGGTTGCAACATCAAGCGGAACATCAGCCCTTCACCTCGCCCTCCTAGCTCTTGAAATCAAAGAAGGGGACGAAGTCCTCATTCCTTCCTATGTCTGTTCCGCCCTCCTTAACGCCATTCTTTATGTGGGAGCCCAGCCAGTTCTCGTTGATTGTGACGAAAACTACAACATCTCACCCGAGGACTTCAGAAGGAGGCTCACAAACAGGACAAAGGCTTGCATCATACCCCATCTATTTGGGCATCCCGCCCCCATAGATGAGTTAAGAGCTAAGGGCATACGGATAATAGAGGATATTGCCCAAAGCATTGGTGGTGAATATAAAGGGAGAAAGCTTGGCAGTTGGGGTGACATCGCGGTTGTTTCCTTCTATGCGACGAAGATGATTACAACTGGGGAAGGTGGAGCAGTTCTTTCCAATGACGCCGATTTGTTGGAGAGGATAAGAGAATTGAGGGAATACGACGAATTTGGGGAATATAAGGTTCGCTTCAACTACAAGATGAGCGATATCGCCGCGAGCATTGGAATCGTTCAATTGGAAAAGTTGCCTTCCTTCATAGAGAGGAGAAGGGAGATAGCGAGCTTTTATAGTGAGGAATTAAAGGACCTAAACATTTCCCTTCCTCCTGAAGATGAACCGCATTCTCATTCCGTTTATTATCGCTTCGTCATTCGCGTGAAAAAATTAGAGGAAGTCAGGAGAAAGATGTTGGCAAAGGGGATAGAGTGCAAGAGACCGGTTTATAAGCCGATTCATCGCTATTTCTCCTTACCCGACTATCCTATGACTGATTTCATTTATGAAACTGCCCTCTCAATCCCCATTTATCCCTCCCTAAGCGACTCCCAAGTTGAGTATATAGCGAGCTCCTTAAGGGAGGCAATAGGCTCCCTATGAAATTTATTTCTCTCTTCTTTGCCTTTCTTATATCTCTACTGCTTTCCCATTTATTTAGAGCGCTGGCTTTGAAGCTCGGTTTTCTTGATGACCCTTCTCGCGAGAGCAAGATTCACCAAAGCTCCATCCCCTACCTTGGGGGGATGGCGATTTGCTCCTCTTTTCTCTTATCTTCCGCATTTTTCCATTTCCCTCTTCCCCATTATCTTCTCTTTTCCCTTCTTGCCTTTTTGCTCTTGGGAACGCTTGACGATTTATTGGATATAAGGGTGCTATATAGATTGCCACTTCAGTTCCTTTTCGCCTTGGTTATCATTTATATAGCTTGGAGATTTCCCTTCATCCCAATTCGTTATTTAAACAGCTTCTTGGTCGTCCTATTCATTTTAGGGGGAGTCAATTCCCTCAATTGTTGGGATGTCGTTGATGGCTCAGCGGGAGCTGCCTCCCTTGCCATTGCGGTTTCCCTTCTCATCTATTCCTGTATTTTCGCCAAAGATGTATCTATGCTCCTCGTTCTTATAGGAGCCATAATAGGTTGGCTTCCCTACAATCTCCATCCCGCCCGTATGTTTTTAGGGGATGGCGGTTCCTATTTTCTCGCCCTCGTCCTTTCCGCAACAGCGCTTCACATCTCCGCTCAGCTATCCCCCTTCCAGGGTCTCCTTCCCCTTTTCCCCTTTATACTCCCCTTTCTTGACTTCATAATCGTCCATTACAAAAGATATAAGGGTGGGATTAAGAAATTGAAATATCTTCTTACCTCCACTGGCAAAGACCATCTTCCCCACAGGCTCCTTGCCAAGACCAAATCCCCAAACCTCGCTTCTATTTTGCTATTTCTTATTGTCCTATTTTCTTCTCTCCTTCCCCTAATCTTTCCCCTTAATCTTCTCTTCATCCCGTTTGTTTTGATTTTAGCAATATATTTTCTCCTTGACAGCTACCTCCCTCCATCTTTAGAAAATATAGGAGGTGATTAGATGAAAGGAGTAGTATGCGCAGGAGGTAGAGCGACACGCCTTGGCGAATTGACGAGGATATCAAACAAGCATCTTCTTCCTGTATGGAAATATCCAATGATTTATTATCCCTTGCGAACGCTTGAGCAGGCAGGGATTAGAAATATCCTTATCGTCACAGGTCAAGAACACGCGGGCGATTTCATAGACCTCTTAGGAGATGGGCAGGTTTACGATAGGGAGGGTAACAAGCTTTTTGACTTGGATTTGACTTACAAAGTTCAGACGAAGCCTCTTGGCATAGCTCATGCGATTAGCTTGGCTGAGGATTTCGCCAATGGGGAGAAGATAGTGGTCATTCTTGGCGATAATATAATTGAAGGAAATATAATTGAAGCGGTGAAGAGATTTGATCAGCAGCCGAGCGGAGCGCGGATTTTTCTCAAAGAAGTTCCAGACCCTTGGAGATTTGGTTGTCCCCGTTTCTCTGAGGACGGAAGGATTTTAGAGATTATAGAGAAACCCACTCCCGAGAAGGGTTATGAGAAGCCTCCCTCAAATTATGCAGTTGTGGGAATATATATGTATGACAGCGATGTTTTTGACATCATTCGCTCTTTGAAACCTTCCGAGAGGGGGGAATTGGAGATAACGGATGTGAATAACGCTTATCTCAAGCGGGGCGATTTGGAGTGGGAGATTTTACGAGGTTGGTGGCGAGATGTAGGGACAATTTCCTCCCTTTATTCAACTTCCGCTTTGATAGAGCAGACGGGATGCAACAAACTGGAGCTATGAAGGATGATTTAAAAGAGATTTTCAAGAAATCGTTAGCAGTTCTTAAGAGTGAAGGTGTAGTTCCTTTTTTGAGGAAGGGTGTGGGTTATTTTTTATATAAAATAAAATTGGAAAAGATAAAAATGGAGATGGCAAATTTTCTGCTAAAGCATTTTTCCTTGAAAAAACTCAAGAATTTTTCCTCTTTTGAACCAGAGGAAATATGGAATTTCTCTTACAAATTCTGTCTTGGGGCTATAAGACCCAATCAAATAAAGGAAGAATTTGTGGAGCTTTTAAAGCTATTCAGGGATGTAAACCCGAGGTATATATTGGAAATAGGCACGGCACAAGGCGGAAGCTTGTTTTGCTTTTGCAAATTAGCAAGGGAGGATGCGGTTATAATAAGCATAGATTTACCAGGTGGGAAGTTTGGGGGTGGTTATCCGATGTGGAGAGTCCCAATTTATAAGGCTTTCGCCAAGCCAAAGCAAAAACTCATTCTTTTAAGAGCCGATTCGCATAAAGAAGAGACATTGGAAAAAGCTCGCGGAATTTTAGGGGGTAATCTTCTTGATTTCCTTTTTATTGATGGAGACCATACCTATGAGGGAGTTATGAAGGATTTTGAGATGTACTCAGGGCTCGTAAAAGATGGTGGTATTATTGTTTTTCACGATGTTGCCCTTCATCATCGTTTCCCTGAATGCCATGTCCCCGATTTTTGGACGGAGCTATGCAAAAGATACCCAAACCAATGCAGGGAAATTATTAAAGACAGGAACCAAGGTTGGGGAGGAATCGGCATTTTTATATATAGGAGACGGGAATAAGATGCAAGGAATAGCAGAAGTGGATTGCTCAGTGATAGTAATAACCTATAACTCCTCTGAGGTTATAGAGAGATGTATAAGGAGTGTGTTTGAGAAAAACAAGAAATGTTCTTTTGAGGTGATAGTGATTGATAATAATTCTAAAGATGGGACAGCGGAAAGAGTGAGGAATGTTTTCCCTCAATCCAATGTGAGAGTTATAAAGAATAATATAAATATAGGCTTTGCGAGGGCGGTAAATCAAGGTGCAAGGCTTGCGAGGGGAAAATACATTTTGCTTCTCAATCCTGATGCTTTCTTGGTCTCGGAAGAACCAATAGAGCAAATGATGAGTTTTTTGGAAAACAATCCAAATGTTGCGGCGGTAGGTGGATGGAGTGAGGAATGGCGGAATAGGGACGATATTTTTTCTCCGTTTATCCCTCAGCGGATAACTATTTTGTGGCTTTTCGTCTTTGAAATATTCACGAAATATATCGCTATTCTGTTTTTTAACAATTTTAAGAGAAGTTCTCCTGCTTCCTTTCAATTGAATGATAAACCTGCTTATGCCTTTTATATTGGTGGGAGTTGCCTTCTGACAAGAAAGGATGTTTTAACGAGCTTTCCTTTTGACGAACGCTTTTTCCTTTATTATGAGGACAACGATTGGGGTGAAAAAATGAGGAGAAATGGTCGGCGCCTTTGCTACTTGCCAAATGTGAGGTATGTTCACTTGCGCGGACATTCGCTAAGTAGCTTGGCTCAAAAAGAAAGGGAAACAATCACTCGTATCGCTTTTTATCATTGGCTTAAAAAAAGAAATCCCGTTTTGGGTATTGTATATCGTTTTCATCAATTGCTAATTAGAATACCTCTTTATTCGGTAATTGGCTTTGTCTATCTGCTTTGTGGCAGAAAGTCAAGGGGGTTTTCCTTTCTTGACGAGGCGAAAAATCTTTTCCTTTTGCGTTATCTTTTTTTAAAATGTCGTTAAAAAATACTTGCAAAAATATGAAATTATTGGAACAATTTATATTGACATTTCGTCTAATAAATCAAAGGAGGTGAAAAGCGTTGTCCAAGAGAGGTTTCACCCTGATAGAGCTTTTAGTCGTCATAGCTATCATTGCTATTCTCGCGGCGATTCTCTTCCCCGTTTTCAGTCGTGCAAGGGAAATGGCAAGGAAAGCCGCCTGTGCCAGCAACCTGAAAGAGATTGGGATGGCGATGAGGATGTATAGTCAAGATTGGGATGAGAAGATTATGCCGATGTATATTCGGGATTCCACCACTGGCTACCGCACATGGTGGATGGTCCTGATTCAGCCCTACCTTAAGAACTTCCAAATCCTTCGCTGTCCTTCCTCCAATTATGATTGGTGGTGTAAGGGTTCAGGATACTGCGAATCTTTTCCCGATGATAATACCGTCCCCCTGGAGAGAAGGCATCGCTACTTTGGAGGGTATGGATACAATTGGTATTGGACAGGCTACCCTACCGACAATGCCAATACCCTCAATATGTCGGAAGCCCAGCTTCTCCGCCCCGCAGAGATAGTAGCTGTCTCCGACTCTGGATGTGTCGTTACCGGTCCAAACCCAAGCCTTGGTTGGGCGACTTTCGATTGGTGGCTTACCCAGTTCATAGGTGGTAATGAAATTCGCCGGCATAATGGTGGAGCGAATTACCTCTTTTACGATGGGCATGTGAAGTGGGCTACCCCGGAGCAAATGGTTTTCCCAAAATATTGGGATAGAAGCCTCTAAAAAAGTCCCCAAACTCCTCTGGGTGAGAATCTCTATTACTCGCCCTTGGTGAGTAGAAAGGGAGGGGCAAGCTTATTTATTTTGCCCTATCCCTTTCCTCGCTAATAAGGAGTTGTATAATGCTACGGTCTTCTCCATCATAGTTGATACGCTGAATAAATTTGCTTTCTCCCTGCCCTTTTCTCCCATTTTTCCTGCTAATTCCTTGTCTCCCATTACTCTCTCTATCGCTTCGGAAAGGGAAAGTGGGTTTGCTGGAGAAACAAGCAATCCTGTTTCCCCATCCTCTATTAATTCCCTTATGCCTCCAACATCGCTTCCCACAACCGCCCTTCCCGCCGACCAAGCCTCAACAATAACTCTCCCCATCCCTTCATTCAGGGATGGAACAGCTACCAAATCACATATGTGATAAAAATTCTCCACATCTTCCCTGCTTCCCAGAAATAACGCCCTTATCCCCTTCTCCTTCGCCATCCTCTCCAACTCTCCTCTTTCCTCACCATCACCCACGAAAAGCAAAACTATATTTGAATATCTCCTGCGAAGTATTTCCCCCGCTGAGAGCAAATATCTCGCTCCCTTCACGGGGGAAAGCCTCCCGATGAAACACACCACCTTATCATCTTCCCCTATCCCTAATCTCTTCTTTAAAACGAAGGGAGGAATACTCGGTCTCCGGAACCTTTCCACCTCTACCCCGCTATGGATAACCGGCATAAGAGGATGATTGAAGCCATATTTATTCCAATCCCTTCTTTCTTCATCAGTTAAGCAAACGAAGGCATCGCACATCCGCAGGGTTAATTTCTCGCATAGATAGAAAATCTTTGTTTCCCAGGAGGAAAAATATCCGCTGAAAATATGTCCTCTTGGGGAGTAGATGATAACTGGAACTTTACAGATTCTTCCCGCTATCCTTCCAAGAAAGCCAGCTTTAGAGGTATGAGCGTGAAGAATGGTTGGTTTCTTTTCCCTTAAAAGTCTTATAATCTGAAAAAGGGCAAGGATATCGTTGAGGGGAGAGACTTTTCTTTTAAGAGAGGGAATGAAATACAGGGGGATGCCTTCCCTCTTCGCTTCCCCAAAAAGTTCTCCCTCTAACCCGGTAGCGAGGAGGACATCGTAGCCGAATCTAGGGAGGTTCTTCGCAAGATGGAGGACGCTCAGCTGGGCACCTCCTCTTATAAGGCGCGTGATAAGCTGAATCACGAGCGGTTTTCCCATATTCCCTCCAAGGCAATTTTAACCTTCTCAATTACCTCCTCAACGCTAATTTTTTTCATACAGATATGCCCTCTATCGCAGATGTCCTTATAACAGGGCCAGCAATCAACCCAATGATGGATGGCGTAGAATCTTCTATCATTGTAAGCCCATTTCTGCCATTCAGCTGGTCCGAAGAGACCAATTGTGGGAACTCCCACCGCAAAGGCGAGATGCATAGGACCGGTGTCATTTGAGATGAAAAGGGAACATCTCTCCAAGATTCCCGCCAGATTGCGAATTGACAATCCCCTCGCAACAATCAATTTCTCTCCAAGCTTTTCCTTGAAAAATCTCTCCGCCTCCCCTTCATCTCTTCCAATCGTTAGAAGAAATTGGCAATTCGCTTCCCTCCCTTTAATCCATCTCAAAACCTCCACATATCTATCCCAAGCCCACAATTTCGTTTTCCGCCTTGCAGTGGGGCAAAAGCCGAGGAGAAGAGAATTCCCCTTCCAACCCATTTCCTCTAAAAATTTTCTCGCTCTTTCTCTTTCCTTCTCCCCGAGCTTGAGCGTGGGAGCTCTTTCCTCAACTTTTATCCCCAAAAGCTCAACGGTATCAGAGATTATATCTATATAATGTCTCCTCCCATACCTGTTATATCTCAGCTTATGAGTAAGAAAAAAACCTCTTCCCGTTCCATCCATTCCCACCCTCAGGGGCGAGCGGGTGAGGAGGGCGAAAAGGAGCGGTTTTATGATTTCGGTTGCTGAGTATAATTTGTGAAGGAGAAGGAGGATATCCCATTTTCTTTGGATAAGCCGACGAGAGAGGGAAAAGAGTTCCTTCCAAATCATCGGCTTAAGCAAATCCTTTTTCCCCGCAGAAAAGAGGGCATCGTAAACGATAAACTCATCCGCTATATTTTCCTCTTTGAATATCTCCGCTAACCAACTTTGACAAGCTATGGTGATTCTGCTTTTTGGAAAGCCTTCGCGCAGGGCGCGCAATGCGGGAAGGGAAACGATTGCATCGCCGATGCCCCCTAATCTCAAAACCAATATATTTTCAGCCGTCTTCCTTTCCATATCTCACTCTGGAATCTTCGGTCTCAGCCATCCCGAGAGGTAGCCGAGAGCATAGAAGAAGCGGTAGATTATGTAGATTGGGCGGAAGAGTAAGAAAGCGAGAAGGGTTGTCTTTAATGTCCGAAAAAGTCTTTTCCCAAACGAGGGTTGAAAATCGACATCTATTCTATGTTCATCTGGATTATCATACACCCATTGAGGGTAAAGCTTCTGAATTATCGCTGAGCCCCTCCCATTTCGGAATGCGAATTTTATAAAACCTCTTAAAGTATGGGGTGGGATATGATGATAAAGGGTTTTGGGAGCTACTACAACCCGATAGCCAGCCTTCCTTATCGTATCTCGGAGATAGGAGTCATCACCACGAAAGAGAAACTCATTTTCTCCTCCTATTTGTTCAAAAACATTCTTCCGTATAAGAAGGCACCCATGCTCCGCCATATCGCTATCCGTTATTTCTTCTACTATCGGTATCGTAGCGCGGGAAAGCTCCCTCATTATCCTTTTGGATAACCAGTTGACATAGGGTGGTATAGGTTTACTTGCTCCTACTACTGCGATTTCGTCGTTGCTCTCCATTACTTTAACCATATTTTCTATTGTTTCCCTCTGGGGAAGCTGGGAATCGTCGTCCAAGGTCAAAATATATTTGCCCTTGCTCACCACCACACCCGCGTTTATCGCTCTTGCTTGAATGGTATCCCCTTTAACTATTATAAGCTCCCAATCCTTAAAGGTTTGTTCTTCTATTTGTTTTATGAGTTTCGGAAACCACCCTCTTCCCCAAGCATCTCTTGTGGGAATGACGATGGAAACAATTGGATTTGGAGTATTTTGCTTAATCTCTATGCTCCCTTTGAAATCTCCCTTCCGATATTTCACGAAGCTCCTCTCCTTTGCTTTCTGCTCTATCATCTTTTCCCCTTCCCTTTAGAAAGAATTTCCTCATAAAGTCTTAATAGTTCCTCTGCGGTTTTTCGCCAAGTAAATCTCTGCAATATATCCCTTATTTTCTCCTCTCTATTGGGGATTTGAGCATCCCAAGCCGATAATATCCCCTCTCGTATACTCTTTAACCTAAAGGGATTAACATAATATGCGTTTTCACCGAGATATTCCTTTGTTCCACTATTTTTTGTTACCACCACATTCGCTCCCGCGATAAAACCTTCTATGGCGGAAAAACCTACTGATTCATAAAGGGAAGGCAGAGCAACGACCTTTGCTGAGGCATAGGCACTCGCCAGGAGGGGGGAATCGTGAGGAAGTGCTTCTATGAAGAGGACCTCATTTCCTGCTTCATTTTTACACATCTCATAATATCTTCCATCGCCTGCCTTCCCAAGGATGATAAGGGGAAGATGGGAGCCCTTAAGGGCTTTAATGAGCCTTAATTGGTTTTTGCGAGGATGAATTAATGCGGGATTAAGCACGAAATCATAATTTATTCCAAATTTATCACGGAAAAGGCAAGGGTCCCCAGAGGAAAATCTTTCATTAATCCCGTCGTAAACAACCCTCGTCTTCTCTCTTACAAAGGGGAAATATCTCGTTAAAAACTTCTTTTCTGTTTCCAATTCCGTTATCACTAAATCTGCTTTTTCCAAAAAGAGGGCAACCCGAGCCCAGTTAACTTTAGGGAAAAGGGGGAAATTTCGGAAATATATAAATGGCTTTGCGAGGGACCTTTTTAAAATGGATAAGGATGGCCAGAAAACGGAATGGACGACGAAAGGGGATTTTAAATCTTTCAAAAAGGAAAATAGTTCATCCCCATATTCAATGGCGCAGGCGCCACAAGAGAAAAAGTGGATAATATCCCCAACCTTATGATGAGGAAGGGAAAAGTTTATATTAGTCTCAACTCCCAAAGAGGAAAGTGCCTGCCCTATACTCTTCGCAAGCACATAGGTGCCGCCGGGAATTTCTCTTTCGTGAGGCGCCAACACCAATTCTACCCTCATTTCCTTTCCCTCACCAACCCTTTTAAAAACCTCTCTATCTTCTCCGCTCTTTTGTCCCAAGTATGGTTTTCCAATGTCCATCTGTAGGCTCTCTCACCCAAATCTTTACGAAGAGAAGGGTTTTCCAAGAGCTGAATGATGGCTTGAGCTAAGCTCTCCTCGTCATCTGGGGGAACAATCAAGCTTATATCTTTAAACCACTCGTAGGTCCAACATTCCTCTAAATCGCTTTTTATAACAGGTTTTGCACAGCCAAAATATTCCCAAATCTTTGTAGCCCAGCTGATTTTGCTTTCTTCAAGATGTTTTCTACTTAGAGGCAACAAGCAGATATCGCTCGCATTTATATAGAGATTTAATTTCTCTGGGCTTAAGTAGCCTGTGATGAATACCCTTTGGCTGATTCCTTCTTCTTCAATCAATTTTAGAAACGATTTCTTGTAAAGCCGATGAATATCCCCGGCGATTATGAGGAGGGAATTAGGGTATTTTGAAATTATTCTTTTCAGAGCGCGAGGCATTATCTCATAGTTGTAATTTCCCGCTCCTCCTTCGCTCGCGGTGAAAAGAAGGATATAGCTTTCCTTAGGGAGTCCGAGATTTTCCCTTGCTTTTTCCCTATCCATAGGGAAGAAAATCGCTGGGTCTAAAGCGGGACCATCATAGATTACTAAACGGGAGAGGGGAAATGATTCATTATTTGCATATCTTTCAACTTCAGCAGGGCAATTATGCTGAACTATCAAGAAAGAGTGTTTCCAGGCTAGCCAGTGAAGATAATATAGCAGATAATTTAAATCCCATTTAAACGGGAACCGTCTCGGAGGAATCCAGCCGTGGAATAGGCAAATGGGGATTTTCAAGGTTTTAGAGAAGAGATAGGCTATGAAATAGGAGAAGACATCCGAGCCTCTTTGGATGATGATATTTGGTCGGAAGGAAAAGAGTGCATAGAGAAGGTAGAAAGGGTAAAGGAGGATAAAGGTTAGATACCTTATATACCTTCGTCTTATGCAGGGAACAAAGAGGCATTTTGGGGGTTTCATCCTGATGCCCCTGGGGAAGGGAGCGAGGAAAAGCACTTGATTTCCCCTTTTCGCAAGGGAATTAGCTAAATTAACCAAGCACACAAGCTCTCCACCCGGTAATCCCAAATCAAAATTTGTTATGAAGAGAATCCGCAGTTCCCTATTCTTAATACTCATACAACGCTCTCCCTAAGGTAGCACCTGTTAGGAGCCATAAGGCTTCCATAGGTCTTATAACATAAAAAGTTGCACAGGATAAGGAATGGATTAGAAGGGAAAGGATGGAAAGCAAAAGTCCAAGAGCTACCCATTTGGGGAAATCGTCTATCCCTTCATTCTTATAACAGAGAAATAGATTTTTCACGATGAAGAAAAGAAGCCCTAAAAACGCGAGAGTTCCCAAGATTCCGTTGTAAGTTAGTTCGTGGAATATCCAGATATCAAAGTAGCTGAGGGGCAAATATCCCATACCATAGCCCCACCAGGGGTGCTCTTTGAATATGCGGAGATCCTCGCCGGAGATTACCCCACCGTAGCGGTCGGCGAAGGCGCTCTGCCCGCCCGAGGTTATTCTTCCTTCAAGCGTCAGGGCGATTTCCTGGGGGATAGTGGCTATCCTTTCCTTAACTTTTTCGGAGACCGTAGGTGTAAACAAAAAGAGAAGGAAAATAAGGGAAAGAGCGAAAGCGAATTTCCTTGAGGGTTTCAGAAGGAGAGAGAAGAAAAGGAGAAGGGCGAGGCTAACGAATGTTCCACGAGAGAAGGTATAGAGGATGGCGAATGTTCCGAGGAAGAAAACGGAGAGAAATAAAAGGCGTGCCCTTTTGCCTTCGGGGGATGAAAGGAGGGAGATGGCGAGAGCGATATGGAGGAGGAGATAGGCGCCCAATATATTCGGTTGACCTTCAATCGTTCCCGTTGCCCTGCCGCCAGTAAGGCGGAACTGGATTATTGCGTAAAGAGAAGTGAGGAGAGAAGCGAGAAGGGAGGAATAAACAAGAAGTCTCAGGTCATCTTCCACTTCCACGCTATTGAAGGCAAGGAAGAAAAGGAGTAGATACTCTGTCCTTTTGCCCAAATAATATATTCCCCTGCGGAGGCTCTCACCACTTAGCGTTCCTATTGCGATTCCGTAGAAGAAGGAGAGGAAATTAAGGAAAAGGACGAGGAGAATTGGAAGGAGAAGCTCCTTTGGAAGGCGAGGCAATCTTCTCTGGTAGGCGAAATTTCCCAATAATATGAGAATGAGGGAGGCTATGAGGATGTCGCTCAGGCGAAGCTTGGGAACAAAGGGGTTGGGAAATTCCGGGGATAGTGCGATAGCGAAGGGGAGGAGATACAGGATAACCCTCATCCGATACGCTCCCTCTCTATTATTTCCTCCAATATCCTTGAGAGTTTCTCCGTTTGCTTATCCCAGGAAAACTCCTCAATTGCCCGGCTGTCAGGGTGCCACTCTATATCGCCATTTTGATAAAACTCTAAAATTGCTTTCTTTAAAAAATCGTAAACCTCTTCTTCGTTTTCACATATGAAACCTACCCCGGTTTTTTGGATTAATCGTGCAGCCAAACAATTCTTGGGCATTATAGCCAAAATGGGTCTTCTGCAAGCTAAATAATCAGCCAAGCTAGCGGTGTAATAGGACTGATGGTGAGTGAGAAGGAGAAGGCAAGATGATTCTTTCTCTTTCACTAACAACTCTTTGTAATTGATGGGGGAGAAAACATCCACCGCGCTTTCTATGCCTAAATTGTTTGCCAAATTCCTCATAATTTCCCTATCCTTTTCACTATGAAGAAAGAACCTTGCCCTGATAGGATATTTTCCCAGAAAGCCATCTTTCGCCAATCGGGAAATGGCGAATAGGAGAGGGGAGGGGTCTCTTTCTAAAGCGAATAAAGAGCCAGCGAAAGTGATTGTGAATTGAGGGAGAAGCTTCGCTTCATAGGAAAGAACCTCTGGGTCAAAGCCCCGATGAATTATAAATACAGGCGTCCTCTTTTCATCTATGATGAATTCCCAACTCTCTGAAACCGTGAGTATCGCGCTGACGCCTTGGAGTGTTTTCCTCTCTATTTTCTCCTTCAGCCGGTTGAAATATCCACCCACTGGGGCGTTATTCCCCCTTGGTGCCTTTGACCAGGGGTCATACATAAATGCAATCCAGGGAATCCCCTTCTCTTTGCTTAACTGCTTTGCCAAAAGTAAGCATTTAGGTTCGGGATGAGAGGCAATTATGATTTGGGGATTGAAATTCCTTATGATGGAGAGGGCGATTTTTTTAGCTTTAAGATGCCAAATGGGGGTGCCATAGCCAGCTAAATAAGAGAAAAGGGGGCGTAAGTAGGCGCCAAATTTTTTATTGCCCCAATTCTCAATTGTTTTATAAGAAGGGGAAGGTGGTGGTAAGGAGTAGAAGACCTTGTTCTCATACCCTTGAGGTTGTCTCAATCTCCCTTTGCTTTCTGGGTGGGCTGAAGTTAAAACGGCTACCTCCCAACCAATTTTCCCAAGATATTTTACGATATAATGGCTCATAATCGCTCCGGAGACGGAGGAGGGAGGGTAATAATCACTGCACACAAACAAGAGCCTTCTTCCCTCTTCTCTATTATTCATTTCTGCTTCGTTATTCTATTATATTTTTCTTTTTCCACTTTATCAATTTTCTGAAAGTTCCAAGTAGATATTTGATATCCATCATTTTGGGAACGAAAATCTCCCATAGTGGGAGAGCGGTTTTTAGGCGAAAGAAGTGGAGAAGGATGAGGAAATTGCTTCCATAGGCCAAAGATGAGGTCAAGGCTGCGCCCTTTATCCCCATTATGGGAATAAGGAGGAAATCACCAATGAGGGTTATGAGGGAAGCAAGGGCGTTGGAGTAAAGGCTGAATTCGGGGTGTCCCCTTCCGGATAAATAACCCCCAAATTGAGAGGCGTAGCACCAGGCGACCACGCCCGGGAGAAGGAAAGGAACAACGCCGATTGAAGGAATAAATTTCGTTCCATAGAGAAAGGGGATGATGAAACGAGCGATTAAGAGAAAGAAAAAAGCGAGGGGTAAAAGATAAAGGGTGAGAAGGCGAGTTATTCGGCAAGTGAGCTCGCTTGCTTCATCTTCCCTTGTTGAGGAAACACGAGGGAATAAGACCTTGCCAACGGCAATGGGAAAAAGACGGATAAGCTCTGTATAGCTCACACCCGTGGAATATAGACCGACTGCGGAAGGTGATTTGAAGTAATTCACTATCAAGACATCCGCCCGGAGATTTATCTGCCAAAAAATACCGCCAAGGAAAACTTTCACCCCATATCCTAAAAGACTTTTTAGAAGTTCCTTGTTCAGGGATGGCTTAAAGGAAAAGATTGATATAACATCTCGGAGAAAATGTAATCCGAGATATATAGTGAAGGGGAAAAGGAGCCAATCTGGAAGCATTGCTCCCCATAGACCCCACTTTAAAGCGATGAGGAAAAAAACGAGAAGAGAGAGTTTCGCGATATTCAATATTAAACCTATGAAGAACAATTGAGGGAATCTTTGGAGAGAAGCGAGGGTTGCATTAACTGGGGCGAAATAAAGACCGGCGAGGAAGAAAAGCAAAGACACAAGAAGGAGTTCCCGTGGGACGCCTTTGAGGATATTAATAGTGAAGAATTGAGAAAGGGAAATGGCAAGGAAGGTAAGGGGAAATGAATATATGAGGGTAAAGAAGAGGAAATTTCCTATTCCATCCTTAATGGAGCATTTTTTCCCTGCAATATGATATATAAGAGCATCATATAAACCGGGTGAAACGAGCAGTCCGAGGAAAGCCAAAAACTGGCTCAGGGCGTTTATCACTCCCTTACCGTAAGGTCCAAGCCAGCGGGCAATGATGATAGATGTAGCTATGCCGAAGAAGAGAATACTAATTTCTCCAAGTGTTTGGAAGATAACATTTGTAGAGAAGGAGGGTGGAGTGGTTATATCAAGGTTCTTCAAGAGAGAGGATAACAATCTCATAAAATTAGTATATTTAATTTTTCAACAAATAAAAACCCTTTGGATTTTGCCGAATTCCCTAAATCCAAAATAACTTGCGAAGTCTAAAAAATTTTGCTAATCTCTAAATGGCTATGAAGGAGAAAAGAGAACAGAGAGAGTTCAGAGAATACCTAGCGATATTCTTTAATAGGTTGCCGGTTGCCCTCATTACTTTCGGTGTCGTCCTCGGGCTCGTCGTCCTCTATACTATCTCTCAGCCCAAGATTTATAAGGCAAGCGCCAAAGTTCGCATCCTCAGACAGACACAAACGATTCTCACCACTCCCTTTCCCACCTACAGCCTCGCTCCGGACATTTCCACAGCCGTGAAGCTTATGACGAGCCAGGATGTGTTGCAGAAAGCTGTTGAGTATATAAGGCGAAACTCAAAGGGGATTAGCGAGGTAAATAATATAAGCCTCGGGGAGATGGCTTCCGCCATCAAGGTGAACGCCCTGAGCGGAACGGATATCATCCAGATAGATGCCTCCTCTCCTAACCCCCATCACGCTATGCTTATGGCTAATGCCCTCGCTAATGCTTTCGTTGAGGAAGTGGACAATATCGCGAAGAGGGAAAGCCGGGAGACGAGGATTTTCCTTGAGGAGCAAATCTACGGCAATCCGAAAAAGGGAATAAAGGGTATGGAGAAAACCTTGAACGAGATTGAGGCGAAGATAAGGGATTTCCAAAAGCAGGAGGGCTTCGTTGACATAGATAAGGAAACGAGCTCGCTTATAGATAGAGTGGGAAATCTTCGCGCGGAGATAGAGAGCTGTGATATTTCCATCAAGATGGCGCAGGCGAGACTGGATAAGGTGGAGAATATCCTCAAACAGCAGGGGGAATGGGTCGTCTCGGGAAAAACTTTGGCGGATGCACCCTATATATCTAAGTTGAGAGACGCCATCGCGGACGCTGAGCTCAAGCTTCTAACCCTTCAGGAGAAATATACGGATAACAATCCCCAGGTCTTGGAGGCTAAGAAGAACCTTGATAACTTGAAGAAGGAATTGGAGGATAGATTGAAGCAGAGGGCGAGGGAGGAAGTGGGGGAAAGCTTAACCCTCAATCCACTTCAAAGCGAGCGGATATCCGCTCAATTGGAGATTTATACTAATGAAGCTAAGAAGAAGGCTTTGGAGAATTACCTTCAGCCCCTTGAGGCACAGCTGTCAACCCTTCCCGATAAGAGCCTCGCCTACGCTCGCCTCCAGAGGGAAAGACAAACCCTCTCCACCCTCTACACCGACCTCTTGCAGAGATTGCAGGAAGCAAGGGTTAGGGAGACAACGACGAGGGGAAACGCCTATGTAGCCGAGACCGCCACTCTTCCCACCTCTCCCGCCTTCCCACCTCGCAATCTCCTCATCTCCACTGGCTTCGTCCTCGCCATCTTCCTCGGCGTGGCAGCTGCCCTCTTAGCGGAGTATCTTGACGACACCGTAAAGGCGCCTGTGGATGCGGAGAGGGATTTGGGAGTTGCGGTCTTGGGAGCAATTCCCCAATTTGAGGCGAAGGAGGGAAATCTGCCAGTTCTCACCCAGCCACGCTCAAGCGCCGCTGAGGCTTTCCGCACCCTGCGAGCGAATATCAAGTTCAGCCAATTGGATAAGCCGCTTAAAGTATTGTTGGTTACATCCTCAATGAAAGGGGAAGGGAAAACCGTCGTTGCGAGCAATCTCGCCCTCACTTTCAGCACGGGAGGAGCAAAGACGCTCCTCATAGATTGCGATATGCGCCATCCCGAGATTCATCGCATTTTCGGTTTGGAAAGGGAGAAGGGATTGACGAATGTTTTGGTGGGGGAGGAGAAGCTCGAGGAATGCCTGAGGGAGGTTGGGGAGAACTTGTTCGTTTTGCCCTGCGGTCCCGTTCCGCCCAATCCCGTGGAGATGTTGGATTCCCAGAGGATGCGGGATTTGCTGAATGAATGCAAGGAAAAGTTTGATATTGTGGTGATGGATTCGCCTCCCATTATGGGGATGGCGGACGCTTTGGTTCTCTCTGTGATAAGCGATGGAGTGTTGATGTTGGCGAAGAGCGGGTCAACGAGGAGAGGGATATTCAGGCAAGCGATGGCGAGCTTGGAGAAGGCAGGCGGTAAGCTATTGGGCTTGGTTTTGAATTTCCTCGTTCCCCGAAGAGGTTATTATTACTACTATTACTACTACTATTATTATCCTTACGGATACGGTAAAGAGAAGAAGAAGAAATAGGGGAGGCGATATAAATGCAGATTTACTTAATAGCGTTTCTTGGCTTTCTTTTATTGGCTGTTAAATCCGCTGCCTTTGACCCGCCGTATCAATCGGCGGGTCAAATAACGGCGAGGATTGAGGGGCCATCGGAGGTGACGACGATTGAGAAGCCCTTTTCCATCTCGGTTGTCTTGGAGAACAAGGGGGAGCAGGAGATAAAGGGGGATGTGGAGATTGGGTTGATAGATGATTGGAAGGCAGAGCCTAAAAGGGCTTCCTTCAGCCTGGCTTCTAAGGGGAATACGAAGCTCGAATTCAAAATCACGCCTTCTCCTCAAACCTACAACGCTCATTATCCCGTTCACGCATTCGTCCGTTTCAAAGTAGATGGGAAGGAATATCAAGCCCATCCCATTCTCATATTGAGGACGAATATCCCCAATCCTCCAAAGCCGAAAATAAATATTCCCTGGAAGCCGTTTGAGGTCAAAAAAGATAGCGCCCTCGCACTTTGGCGTCTGCCTGTTTATCGGGTGATTTTGCGAGTTTTTGGGGAGAAGCCCCAAGTTTTCCCCGTGGGAGTGGCGGGAACCGACCCGAGGACGAGGGCGAGCTGTAGGGTAAGGGAGGTGGTGAGAAGGGGAGGAGTTGATATGGAAGTAATAGGAATGCATCCGCCATGGTTCAACAATCTCGTCGGGACGATTATGATTGAGTTCCCCATCAAGTTGCCCAAGGATAAGCCGATTGTTCTTCGCTTCGCAAATGCGATTAGGGATAATCTTCCCACCGAGCCTCCAAGTGATGGGGTGACTTTCAGGGTGAGGGTTCTTCCCTTCTCCGCACCGGATGGGGAGGAGGGCAAGGTCGTCTATGAGAAGCACACCTTGGCGAAGGTTTGGGATAAAGGGGAGGTGGATTTGAGCGATTACGCTGGGCAGGCGATTCGCCTCCAGCTTGAATCCCATCCGGGACCGAAAAATGATACCACTTGCGACGATTCATATTGGGCTGAGCCGACCTTGATTGTGGACACGCCGCCTCAAAGGGCTGCTTTCCCTCCATCCCTTGATGCTAAATATCTGAAGTTGGGAAGCATTGAGGTAGGTGGGAGAGGTTATGAGGTGAGGATTTGGGAGGGAAAGAGGGGGATTTTGGATTCGGTTATCGGTTTCGTTGGCGATTCCAAGAGCCTTCTGTTCAATGGGTTTAGGGTAAGGGTTTTGGGGGATGATTTGAGCGATTGGCGCTCGGCGAGCTCGTTTAAAGGGGTCAAGAAGACCGAGA
>Ga0078972_1008754_pt1 | contig 20751 bp, 16 predicted proteins | sample YelNatPaOPGAMG01_FD_67568 | JGI IMG/M metagenome (GOLD analysis project Ga0078972, IMG submission 67568) | Hot spring thermophilic microbial communities from Obsidian Pool, Yellowstone National Park, USA - OP-RAMG-01 (SPADES assembly) (version 2) | ecosystem: Environmental > Aquatic > Thermal...
ACCAGGGGGGAGGGAACTCCTTCTCCCTCCCCCACCAGGGGGGAGGGAACAAATACAACTCCTCCCCTACCAGGGCGAGCGGGGTTGCGTGAGCGCCCCGAGCTCGGAGCACTGACGCAACCCCGCTCGCCCCTGTTTGTGTCAGTTGCTCCCGCGCCCCATATAGCGCCGTCCGTTCGCTGGTTTGTCGGGTTGTTCCTCCGCTTCCTCGTCTTCGCCGGAAACAACGAAAGTATCGATGGCGACATCACGCAGCAGCATGGCGCTAGTCAGGACGCCCAGCAGCGTGGCGGCGGGATGCGGATCGGTAAACACACGATCGGCGATAGCTTGCTGCTCGGCCGTGGGGGTGGGTATATTCGATTCACCGGCTGGCACTTCCGAAGCCGGCGTCACAGACGGTACAGCGGGCACAGGCGGAACAACGGCAGGTAGATCATCCGTCATGACATTCCCTCCCACGGGTGAGTACACCTCTGGAATTATATCGTCCCTCCGACCGCAAGAACACGACAAAGTTCGTCGCTTTACCCCACTGGCCGCTGTCTCCACGGCATCGGCATGGTGGGCGTGCGGGCGTGGCGGTCCTTACGCTGGTCCTTGGGACGGTCCTTGAACCAGCTAATGAAGCGCACCAGTTGCTTGACCGCTTCCTCGTAGGCTTGTTTGCCCTTCTCAGCCGTGGCCAACTCCGCTTCGCCGAGTACACCGCTGTCTGAATAACTGCTCGTCCACGACACAATCGTCGCCGGGCCGGCTGCGAACAGGTCTACCCAGTTGAACGGACTGTTCTCGTCGTTGAAACGGATGACGCCGTTCTTGATCTGGTCCTTGCGCACGTTGTCGCCGTCGAGATAGAGATACAGCGAGGTTTCCAGTTCGCAGGCATGGGCGCAGCCGCCGGGGAACTTGCTCTGTCGCCAGCGCGGCAGAAATTCTTTGTCCACCGTCAGCAGGTTCCACCAGGCGACCAGGACGCACTCGGCGTCGGTTTCCAGGTTGGTGCGGCGGGCCACCAGGTCGAGGTTCGGCATGTTGGAGCCGTGGCCGTTGAGCAACACGATCTTCTTGAAGCCGTGATAGGCCAGCGATTGGGTGATGTCGAGGACGTGGTGCATGAAATGTTCAAAATCGTTGTTGATGGTGCCGGGAAAGTCCATGACGTGGCCGGTGTAACCATAGCAGACCGTCGGCAGCACCAGCATCTTCTCGGGCACAATCCGGCCGGCCCCGCGGGCGATCTCGGTCGGACAGACAATGTCCACGTCGAGCGGCAGGTGCGGCCCGTGTTGCTCCACGGCACCGCAGGGCACCACACAGACTTTGCCCATTTCGATGGCGTCGTTGATTTCGGGCCAGGTCAACTTCTCATAGCGATACTCGGTTCGGGCGCGGCTGGTCATGAGGGGGCCTCCTAAGGGTGCAAGCCTTGTTTTGTTCGATTGAACCGTATCGCATCGACTTTAGCAAATCCATTCTTTCGCGCGCAAGCCACGAGGTCGGCCGCGTTCCTCCCAAGAACAGAGGAGCGGCCTGAGAACGCAGTCGAGAGGGGCCAGACTTCGCCCAGGCGACATTTGCGCGAACGATCCACAGCACCACATATGTGGAAAACCGTCCCCTGTTTCGGACAAGGTGGATGGAACGCTCATGCGCCGATTTCCGCCCGCCCCTCTCCCCAATTCGGCGCCAACTCTTCCCCAAGAGAAGACACCTCGCGGCGGTCGCGGGGTGTTCTTCTTTTCGTTCTCGTTTCGCTGCGGTCGCGCTCCCCTGCAGCTGGCGGCTAAACTTCCAGACCGACGGCGCGCATCAGGGCCAAGGCGTTACTGTGGCGGACAACGCCGGGTTGCAAGCGATAATCGAACTTCATTTCGCCGTTCTCGAAGTGGTCGGCGAAGTGGACGTTGGCGGCACGGGGGCCAAGTTGCTCGGCGATGTGCGTCAGCGATAAATCGTGCGTCGTTACCAGGCCCAGCGCTCCTGCATCGACCAGACCGCGGATGACAGCCTCGGCACCGATGCGGCGATCGTGTGAGTTGGTGCCGGCGAAAATCTCGTCGAGCAAGAACAGCAACGGCAACGGGCCGCGCGTCAGGTCGACAATTTGACGCACGCGCAGGATTTCGGCATAGAAGCGTGAACGCCCCTGCTGAAGCGAGTCTTGAATGCGCAGGGTGGCGCCGATGGCCAAGGGCGACAGACGCAAGTGGCGGGCGCGCACCGGCGCTCCGGCCAGGGCCAGCACCGCATTGATGCCGACCGTGCGCAAGAACGTGCTTTTTCCAGACATATTCGATCCGCTGACGATTAAGACCTGCAAGCCGTCCGTCAAGTGCAGATCGTTGCGGACGCAGCGCGAGGCCGGCAACAACGGATGGCCCAATTGCTCGCCAGCGTAACAGGGCGGGCCGCCAGCGACAATCTCCGGGAAGGGGTCGTCGGGGTTCTCGTAGGCGTAGGCGGCCAGGGCGCACAGCGCCTCGAATTGGCCGACCACGTCGAGCCAACGGGCGATGGCAGGCCCGGCGATGCTGCGCCAATTCTCGATGGCGTGGGCCATCTGGGTGCCCCACATCAACAGATAGGCCAACGGCATGAACAGTTGGTTGCGCCGCGAATGGAGCAGATCGAGAAGGTTGCCCAATTGAGCGATGCGTTGGGAAGGCAGGACGTGCCGGCCCTTGTGGCGAGGAGCGGTCGTAGCGAGGGCGGCGCGTAATTCGCACAGCCGTGGGGCAGTGAACGTGGCTTGTTCCAGCCGTGCCAATACGTTTGAGAGCAAGGCCAAGTCCCGGCCGCGGCGTTCCACGGCGGCCAAGACGCGCTGAACGCGGCCATAAAACCAGCCGGCAAAGCACAACTGTCCCAGGAGCAAAACGGCAAATGGCAACGAGCGCGCTTCGACAAAGAAGCGGCCCAAGGACGTGCTGTCGTCGAGCAGACCGAACAGCGTCAAGAGCCAGCCGGCCAGCGCCGTCGTGGTCAGCGTTCCTAAGAGCAGGGCCGCCCAGCGCGGCCAACGCGCCGTCAACAGCGGCGGCTCGGCCCCCCAGTCCGCCAGGGCCTTGAAATCCACGCCGGCCGGAACAGCACCGCCCAACAGGGCCAGATCTTCACGCAGATCGAGAAGGGGCCGCAACTCGGCGACGGCGGCTTGCCGTGCCCGGATTTCCTCGGGGGCCGCTGCATGCAACAGCCAGGAGGCCAGCGTGTCCTCGCCGTTGCGCGTGCGGGCCGTACACAGTAGCTCAAACAGCGAGCCGACGCCGAAGAGGTCGAGATCGCTGGCATAAGGATGCTTCTCGTCCTGAAAACGGACGCCGGTTGGGCCACGCCCTTTCCAGTCGTCGCCCAGACGCGCCAGACCCGTCTCATAGAAGGCCACCGCCCGCAGCGAGCGGTGCCACGCGCGGGTAACTCGTTCGTGATAAAAGAGAAAGACGGCGTACAACAGGATGGGCAGCACCAACCACCACCCCGAAAGCCCGTGAGCCCCGAAGGCCAACAGTAAAACCAGCAGGCCGATCAGTCCAACCAGCAGGCGCGCGTACCCAAGCAGACGTTCCTGACGGGCCAGCTGCACGCTACGGCGGCGGCGTTCTTCCAGGCGCTGCGTGTATTCCTTTACCGGCGGCAAAGAGGCTGCCTGGGACAAGTGCGGCATCGGGGTTTTCCTATCTTCTTCCATTCTGCGTCCACAAAGGAATCCTTTCGGACACCATACCGCAAACAAACAGCGATGGCAGCGCGGAACAGGCTGCCGAAGCGGAAGCGTAAGCGACGGATGCTCGGCCATCACTTACGTTTCTGCCTCGGCAGCCAGAAATGCGCGCGTCGCTTCGTGGCGGGGCTGACGGAAGATTTGCTCCGGCGGGCCGGATTCTGCAATGCGCCCCTCATGCATGACGTGGACCGTGTCGGCCACGCGCCGGGCGAAGCTCATAGCGTGCGTGACCACGAGCATCGTTTGCCCTTCCTGGGCCAGATCGGCAATAACGCGGAGCACTTCGCCAGCCATGTGAGGATCCAGAGCGCTGGTTGGCTCATCGAAAAGGATCGCCTCCGGTCTCATGGCCAATGCCCGCGCGATAGCGACCCGCTGTTGTTGTCCGCCGGACAGCTGCTCCGGCCAGGCATCGATCTTATCGCCCAACCCCACCCGCTCGAGCAAACGCCGCGCGATCGCCTCGGCCTCGTCGCGCCGCTGCCGCAATGTCCACAGCGGACCAGACATCACGTTGTCCAGCACGCGCAGATGCGGAAACAAGTGGAACTGCTGAAACACCATGCCGACGCGCCGCCGCAGCCGCCGCAAGGCGTCTTTGCCGCCCGCGGCAGGACCGTTCGAGCGGAGCACAATGTCCTCAACGCGCACTTCGCCCTGTTCAAACGTCTCCAGTCCGTTGATGCAGCGCAACAGCGTACTTTTGCCGCCGCCCGAAGGACCGACGATGACCGCCACCTCGCCGCGGCGCACCGTCAGCGATACGCCGTCGAGAACACGCAGAGAAGTGTGGTTCTTCACCAAGTCGCGCACTTCGATCATGGTGGTATCTTTTATGGAGCGACGGCGAAGTTGGGGCTGCCCTGCCTGAATTGTCCCTCACTTCGCCGCCGTCTTGCTCGGGTGCCGCAGCACCTTGCCTGCCAACACGCCGGTGAACTTGCCGTCGTCGATCGCTAGTTGGCCGTTGACGAACAGATAACGGACGCCCGTTGCATATTGGTGCGGCTTGTCAAAGGTAGCGGTATCGCGGAACGCTTGGGGATCGAAGACGACCACGTCGGCGAAATAATCCGCTTTTAAGTAGCCGCGTTGGGGCAAGTGCAGGATGTCCGCCGGCAGGCCACTGGCGCTGCGGATGGCGTGCTCCAAGGTGAGGATTTGGTCCTCGATGGCGTAGCGGCCGATCTTGCGGGGGAAGCAGCCGTAGCTGCGCGGATGCGGCACCGTGTCGGCGGAGGGCCGCATCGACGCGCCGTCGCTGGCGGTGGCCACGAACGGTTGGCGCATAATCAGCCGAACATCTTGTTCATTCATACTAAAGATGACGACTTGAGCACCGCCGTTGCGCTCGATCTCCAGCACGATGTCGGCGGCCGGTCTTTGCTCGGCGGCGGCGATGGCGGCGAGGTCTTTGCCTTGCCAAGCCGGCTTGGGTGCGTAGCGGGCAATGCGGATGTCTTTGCCGCCTTGGTTTTGTTCCAGACCGCGTTCTAGCAGCGGCCGCAGACGAGCCAGCTGCTCCGCATCGCTCAGCCGGGCGACGTAATCCTTGGGGCTGCCTTCGCGGAAGGCGAGGGGGACCAAGGTAGCTTTCAAGCTGGTGCTGCTGGCGAGGTAGGGATATTGGTCGGCACTGACGGCTTGGCCGGACTTGCGGGCCTTTTCGAGCAGGGCGATCTCGTCAGCGGCCATGCCCCAGGCGCGGCGGCCCGAGGCCTTCAGGTGGGAGATATGGACGGGCAAGCCGGCCTGGCGTCCGATCATCAACGCCTCATGGAGAGCGCTCAGTACCCCCGTCCCTTCGTCGCGGATGTGGCTGGCGTAAAAGCCGCCGTGCTTCGCCGCCACGCGCGCCAGCGCTATCAGTTCGTCCGTTTTGGCGTAGGCGCCAGGATTGTAGATCAAGCCCGTAGACAATCCCCAGGCGCCGTCCTTCATCCCCTGATCGACCAATTCTTCCATCTGCCGCAGTTCATCGGCTGAAGGGGCGCGATTGGCATTCTTCATGACACGCTGACGGACATCGTTATGCGGCACCTGATGGATAACGTTTGTGCCGATTTTACCTCTCTCCAATATCTGAAAATAGTTCGCCACCTCAACCGGACCAGAGCCGCAATTGCCGGTCACCACGGTCGTGACGCCTTGGTGCAGATAACAGCGATTGGCGCGGGTGGCCGGACGCTGGAGCGGATAATCGCTGTGCGTGTGCAGATCAATGAAGCCGGGCGCGACGACCAATCCCTTGGCATCGATGATGCGTGGGCTGCCGACGACGGCGAAGCGGCCCACCGCAACGATGCGTTCGCCGCGGAGCGCCAGGTCTCCAACGACGCCCGCCGCGCCGCTGCCATCGTACAGCCTGCCGCCGCGGACGACGATATCGGCTGGGACCGCCGGCTCCCTCGATAGAAGCAGACATCCTAGCAGCAAATACGAAGGAATCATGCTGACCTCGCACCTCCCAGGGGAAGGCCCCTGCCAGGGCGGCGGACTTGGGGGCGGTCTGCCTGGTCCTTGCTGGTACGGCGAGCTTGAGGGAGGACAATCATCCCGCCGCTTTGCGTTCTTCCTGCAACTGATTGAGTTTGTTGTACATCGTCTTGAGGCTGATGCCCAGCTCTTCGGCAGCCTTGGCTTTGCTGCCGCCGTGCTTGTCCAGCACGCGCAGCACGTGTTCCATCTCGATCTCGCGCAGCGTGCGCGGGGAGGAGCTGTTGCCCTCGGTGGGACCGGTATCGCGTCGGCCGCCAGGCTGGCGAACGGAATAGGGCACGTGTTCGGGTAGGATCTTGCCGCCGCCGGCCAGGATGTAGGCATGTTCCATGACGTTGGCCAATTCGCGGACATTGCCTTGCCATTCGTGTTCCAAAAGCACGTCGATCACTTCCGGGGTGAGCAGATCGGCCACCTGCTCGACGGGGCGCCGGGCGGCGCGGGCCAAGAGATGACGCGCCAACTCCGGAATGTCTTGCCGCCGTTCGCGCAAGGGCGGCAGGCGGATCTCAAAAGTGTTGATGCGGAAGTAGAGATCTTCGCGGAACTGGTCTTCGCGGATCATGGCCCGCAGGTCGCGGTTGGTGGCGCACAAGACGCGGACATCGGTGCGGAACGGCTCGGTGTCGCCGACGCGGCGAATCTCGCCCGATTCCAGAAAACGCAGCAGTTTGACCTGGATGTTCTTGTTGAGTTCGCCGACCTCATCGAGAAAGAGTGTGCCGCCGTTGGCCACCTCGAACAGCCCTTTGTGATCGCGGTCGGCGCCGGTGAAGGCGCCCTTGCGGTGGCCGAACAATTCACTCTCCACCAGGTGCTCGGCCAGGGCGCCGCAGTTGACCGGCACAAACGGCATGTCGGCGCGTTTGCTTTTTTGCATCAGCGTCCGCGCCGCCAACTCCTTGCCGGTGCCGGTCTCGCCAAGAATTAGCACGGTGGAATCCGTTGGGGCCACCGTGTCGATGAGACGGTGGACGGCGAGCATGGCCGGCGATTTGCCGACGAGAACGGTCGGCCCTTCGGCGGCTTGCACGCGGGTTTGCAGGGCCAGGTTTTTGTGTTTCAGTTCGCGTCTCTCGGCCACCTTGCACAAGACGGCCTCGATCTGGGCCAGCTTGCACGGCTTGGTCATGTAATCGAGCGCGCCCAGCCGTACCGCTTCGATGGCCGTCTCCATCGTGGCGTGGCCGGTCAACACGACGGCCTCGGTGTCGGGGCTGACTTTCTTGAGGTGCTCCAGCACCTCAATGCCGGTCATGCCGGGCATGCGCAGGTCGAGAATGGCCGCGTCGAACGTGCTCTTTTCCAACATTTTCAGGGCAGTTTTGCCGTCGGGACAAATGGTCACCTCGTGGCCCAGGCGGGGCAGTTCGGTACGCATCAACTCTTGCAGCGGCTTCTCGTCATCGACGAAAAGCACACGCAGGCTGCGATGCGTCTCGACACGTTCGCGGGCAGAGGTCCGGGGGAGAGTGCTTTCGGTCATGGCTTCCGTTCCGTCTCTCGGGCGAGCGGGGGCGTGTTCGCGCCCCAAGAGCATGCATTCCTCCTCGGGGCGCTAACGCGGTCCTGCTCGCCAAAACCAACTACGCCGCGCGGGCCGGCGCGGCCTGTTCTGTGCTCTTGTCGGGCGTTGGGCTGGGGCCCGGCAACAAGGGGGACTCTTCCGGTGCGTTGATGGGCAAGCGCACGATGAACGTGCTGCCCCGGTTCGGCCCCGGGCTGCTGGCCTCGATCTCACCGCCGTGCTGCGTGATGATACGGTGGCTGATCGTCAGCCCCAGGCCGGTGCCCTTGCCGGTACGGCTGCGCGTATAGAACGGCTCGAAGATGTTCTCCAACACTTCTTGCGTCATGCCGCAGCCGGTATCGGTAAATTGCAGCTCGGCCATGTCGCCCCGCTGGCCCAGGCGAATGGTCAGCTTGCCGCCCTCGTCCATGCTATCCAGGGCGTTGACAACCAGGTTGAGCACCACCGATTTGATCTCCTCACTGTTGACCCAGGCGGTAATGGTTCCCTCGGCCGCCAGACGCTCGGCGCTCATCTCGAACTGGATCTCTTTGCCACGATGGTTGGGCAAATGCTGCGTCACGTCGAGCACCAGCTGCACCAACTCGCGCAAGTCGGTCTTTTCGCGGCGGCGCTCTCCCGGCCGACTGAAAGCCAGCAGACGCTCGGTGATGTTCTTGCAGCGGAAGGCTTCCTCTTGGATCATCTTCAGATACTTGCTGAAAATTTCGTATTCCTCATCGAACTTGCCACTGGCCCGCAGATGTCGGAGCAGGTCGTTGAGCCGGGCTTCCAACGCCTCACTGCAAAAGGCGATGCTGGCCAGGGGATTGTTGATCTCGTGGGCCACGCCCGCCGCTAAAAAACCGACGCTGGCCAGGCGCTCCGAGCGAATCAGCTGGCGGCTGCGCTCATTGACCTGCCGGGCCAGGTCGCTGTAGAGATCTTGCAAGCGCTGCATCATGTCGTTGAAGGCGGCGCCCAAGTCTTCCATCTCGTCGCCGCTGTGTACCTCGATGCGGTGCGAAAGATCACCCTTGGCCACGCGAATGACCCCGGCCTCCAAATCGCGGATCGGATGGAACACCCAAGAATAAAAGGACCCCAGCAAGCCGCAGATCAACAGCAAGCCGACGATGCTGGCCGGGAACGCGATCCAGAAAGTAATCTGATAATTGCGCCGCGAATCGTCGATGCGGCGGTGGATGTCCCGGTCTACATAGGCGCACAGATCGCGGGAGTCACGGGCAATCTTGGCCAATGCGTCGGCCCATTTCTTCCACTGCTCGTCGTCGATCTTCTGATCGTCTCGGTTCGGCGCCATTTCAACGCTCAAGGGGTCTGGTTTCGTGCGCGAGGCCGCTCGGCTGTTCCATTGGTGGTTGAGTTTTTCCAGATCGGCCCGCAAAATACGAATGAGGTCGAGCGATTCCTGAGTGCTGGGCGGCCGCTCCCGATTATTGGCGTCGAGCAAGTTGGCTTCATAGTCGGCTAATTTTTTGCTCGCTTGGTCGATCGCCTCCTCTGGCGTCTCCGGCGGCTTTTCCTTGCGGTCGAGGCCTTTCTCTTCGGGCAGGAGGGGGGCTTGCACACCCTGATCCAGTGTTTCATGTTCCCCTCGGCCGGCTGGACGCCGTTCCGACTGCGCCGGCAGGAGGCTTTCCTTTTTCTGCCCCATTTGCTTCTCGATCAGCGGCTTGATGTCGCTGATGGCAGCCCGGCATTCCTCGGCCTGGTGCAATTGAGCAGTCCATTCGCGGAGGCTTTTCATGTCGAGATAATACGACCACACGCCGAAAATGGTGCCGCCCAGCAATAGGACCATGGTGGCCACAACCAGGCCTAGACCAAGCATCAGTTTGTGGCGAATACGCCATCGCGAGGCCACGCTCGCACCCTCCCCCAGACCTTCCGGTTCACCCGGTCGGCATTGTCCGGCACATGAAGCCACGCGACTGTAACAAAAGCTGTGGAAGAAATGGAGACCAACTTTTTTAGGCGGCGAAGGAGCGAAGAAGTGAAACGGCGGCGAGCCGGGGGGATTGGCAAACGGCCGAAAGGTTAGATGGTCTTTGGGGACCATCTAACCTTACAACCCTCTGACTGCTTCCCTTGCTACGGCATGACGCCGCCGTGGACGCGCTCGGGTGTCAAGTGCGAGGGCATATCATTGAACCAGATACGTTCCCACTCGTACTCAATCTGCCGTAAGTCCTCGGATTGATTGAGCAGCTCGAGCACCCGACGATTCGGGTCCGACGAATAGATGTTGATAAAGCACCCGGCTTGGCCGAGAAGGAACGCCGACGCCGCGATCCCAAGCAACAAACGCCGCATGTCAACCTCCGAGGCTGGAGACGGGAACGATCTCAGCGATTATATCGGTTGCTGCGATTCTAAACTTGAGGCGGCTTGTGCCGAGATTGCCGATTAGGGGGCCTTGCGAGTGCGGTGCGGCTTGGACCGCGCTTTGCCATCAGAATGGCTTCCTCTCAAGCCGTGGGCAGTCCCAGCCATCAACTCTTCTTCCGGCAGAGGCGTCGGCAAGTGCGTCAAGTTGCGGACACGCTCTTCCATCTCTTTGCCGGGCTTGAAAGTGACGACGTATTTAGGCGGTACATCGACGCGCTCGCCGGTACGGGGATTGCGCGCCTTGCGGGCCTTGCGCTGTTTGACTTCAAAGACGCCGAAGTTGCGTAGTTCGATCCGGCCTACTTCCAACAGCGTTTCTACGATCGCGTCGAAAGTGTGCTGGACGATTTCTTTGGTCTTCAGTTGAGTCAAGCCGAGCTTGTCCGCTATTTGCTTGACGATCTCTTTTTTAGTCACGGAACCCTTCTCCTGGAGAACATACCGGCCACGCCGGCCGAACCATCATGGAGTGCTTCAACTGTAAAGGGGACAGGGATTAATGTCAAGGGTCAAGGAGAAAAAGACCTCCGCGCGCCCTCAATATACGCAATCCCGCTTGCCTCAATTGAGCGGCCTCATTCTGGACAAAAAGATCGTTTTGCTCTTGCAAGGAGGTCACCGATTGAACAAAATAATCTTTGTGTTGTTCTCGCCTTGCCGTTTTGGTGGATGCTCGTGGAATACCTACCTTGACGCTTTCTCGATGACGTGCGACGATAAAGAAAACGCACTGCGTCACCTACCTCACGGGCTTTGAGACCGCCTTTATAAACCGCGAGTATATTTCATGGCGTGCAAACCATCCGGCGGCAGCTGCTTGCTCTTGTGTCTCAGCTTGCTTGTCCTGATCGGCTGTCGGGAACAGGAACAGATACGCTCTTATCTGGCGCCGAAAGAAGCGCTGCCAGAACTCCCTGCGCGGCGGATGCTGGCGGTCATGGTTCGGCATGGTCCGGATGTTTGGTTCTTCAAATTCGAGGGCCGGAAAAAAGACGTCTCCGCGCACGAGGCCGACTTCGACGCCCTCCTTCACTCGGTCCATTTCCCGGACCAGGAGGGCGCTCCGATCACCTGGACCAATCCGCCTGGTTGGCGACGCCGCATGGGGCCGCCACCGCGCTTTGCTACCCTGTATACAGGCCCCAAGAGCAAGCGGCTGGAGATCACCATTACCCGGCTTGGCCCGGAAGCCGCCGATGTGCGGCAAAACCTGGATCGCTGGCGCGGCCAGCTCGGTCTAGGGCCGCTCAGCGACGCCGAGTTCAACCAGTTGGTCAATAACAGCGAAGTGGACGGGAATAAGGCCACGCGCGTGGATTTCGTAGGTGTGCTCAAGGAAGACGCTCCACCGCCGCTACCCCGTTCGCCGCAGCAGCGTCCCCAGGCAGAACAGCTCCCCTTGAAGTTCACTACGCCGGAGGGCTGGGAAGCTCAGCCGCCGATGACGAAGCAGGGCATTCCTGTCCCTGTTGTCTTTCGCATTGCGGCTGAGGGCGGCGAGGCTGAAGCGACGGCCCTGCCGTTGCCCGGCCAAGGTGGCAGCGTCAGCGCCAACATCAACCGTTGGCGCCGACAGATTGGGCTTCCCCCCGCCGACGAAGAGGAAATCGCCCGCAGTTTGCGCTCCTTGCAAGTGGGCGATAGCAAGGCTGTCTACGTCGATCTCATTGGGGGCCAGAAACGCATTCTCGGCGCCATTCTGCCCCACGGCAAGGAAACCTGGTTTTTCACCCTGAAGGGGCCGCCGGACGTGGTCGGCAAAGAGAAAGCCCATTTCGAGGCGTTTGTGGCGTCCGTCCGATTCCCTGCGGAAGGAGAAAATGCGCATGAGTGAAACATCCATCCAAGCTCGGGCCAACCCGGTCCCTGTTCTGCCCGAACGCGCCCCGTCACCTCGCCTCAGCCGCTTCCGTTACCTCCGCAAAGGGCTTCGCGCGCTGGCTTCGTTGCGGTTGACTGTCTTTCTGTTCGTCCTGTCGATGTTCCTCGTCTTTTGCGGCACGCTGGCGATGATGGACCACGGCCTATGGGCGACGCTCTCGCAATATTTCCGTGCCTTCCTGGCCTGGATCCCGCTGCAAGTTTTCGTGCGCTTGGGCCAGGTCTTCTTCGGCGTGCCGACGAGCTGGCACGTCGCCGGCAGTTTCCCTTTCCCTGGCGGCTGGACCTTGGGCGCGGCTTTGCTCGTCAACTTACTGGCTGCCCACATCGTCCGTTTTCGATTCACCTGGAAGCGCGCCGGCATTCTCCTGTTGCACACGGGCCTCCTTCTCTTGATGCTCGGTGAACTGGTGACCGGCCTGTTCGCCGTCGAAGGTGTCATGACCATCCCCGTAGACGGTTCGTGCAATTACGTTGAAAACACCGATCAGATGGAGTTGGCGTTTGTCTGGCCTGCCGACGCCCATAACGATCATGTCGTCGTCGTTCCGGATGATCTGCTGCGCCAGGGGGGCGCGATTCGCCACGAGGCCCTGCCAGTCGACATCGACGTAGTACGCTATGTGGCCAACTCCACTCTGACCGAGGACGCGCCTCCGCCGGCCCAAAACCTTGCCACGCGCGGCTTCGGCCTGGAGACGGCGGTCCTCGAACAGCCGCCTGGCCGTGGCGTCGATGCCAACCAAAAACGTGACATGCCCTCCGCTTATATCACACTCAAGGACAAGAAGACCGGTCAGGGACTGGGTACGTATCTGGTGTCGGCCTGGTTTAGTGTCCCGCAGAAAGTCGAGGTCGATGGGACGGCTTATCAGATGTCCCTTCGCTTCCGCAGGAGCTATCGCCCCTTCACGTTCCACTTGAAAGAGCTGAGATACGAGACCCACCACGGCACCAGCCTGGCCAAGGAGTACGCCAGCGTCATCCAGGTGATCGATCCGGAGCACGGCGAGGACCGGGAGGTGACGATCTACATGAATCACCCTTTGTACTATCAGGGCGAGACGTTCTATCAGGCCAACGTGAACGTCACCAAGGCCGGCGAATTCACCGGCCTGCAAGCCGTCCGCAATCCGGGTTGGCCGATTCCGTACGTGGCCTGCACGCTGGTGTCCGGCGGCATGGCGTTGCACTTCCTTCTCCATCTAAGGGACTTCCTTCGCCGTAAGGTGCTGTCATGAGTAAAGCCGAATCCTTGGTTCCTTGGGTCCTTGTCGGTCTGGCGGTGATCTACTTGATCGCCATGATGGCGCCGCCCATCGAGAGCGCCGCCCCCATGCGTTTGGATGAGTTTGCCGCTCTGCCTTTGGAAGACGAGGGACGGGTCAAACCCTACGACACGCTGGCCCGTAACAGTCTCATGATTATCAGCAGCAGGCAGACCTTCGTGGATGAGGACGGCCATACGCAGCCGGCCATCCGCTGGCTGCTCGATGTCATGACCAGCGGTCCCTTGTTCCAGGCAGCCAACCAACAGCAAGGGCCGAAATTCGCCCTTGCGGGAGAAAAGCACCAGGTCTTTCGCATCGACAATCCGGAGGTCGTGGCCCTGCTGGGCCTGAAGCGGCGTGAAGGCTCGCGCTATGCCCTGGCCGAGTTCCGCGACCGGCTGGACAAGCTGGAACAAGAAGCCAAGCGGATCGCCAAGAAAGATCCCAAGGGACTGACGCCTTATGAAAAAGGGGTCCACGACTTGGCTTCACACTTGCAATTGTACATCAAGCTGGCCAACTGGATGGAAACGCTGTACATATTTCCGCCGTCCACGCCGGACGAGGAATGGCAGACCTTTCAGGAAACCAACGCGGAAGCCGGCCTCAAGGCGGCGCTGAGCGGTGTGCCGACAATGGTGATGGCTTACGCCCGCAACGACGCCAAGACCTTCAATGCCGAACTGGAAGCGTTCCGCAAGCAAGTCGGAGAATTACGGCCAGCCGATGTCAGGCGCAGCGGGACCGAGGCCTTTTTCAATCACTTCGCCCCTTTTTACCAATGCACCCTCCTGTATATCTTCGTTTTTCTGCTGGGTTGCCTATCGTGGCTCGGCTGGACCAGGCCGCTCAACCGTGCCGCCTTCTGGCTGGCTGTCGTCACCTTGGTGGTCCACACCTTGGCCCTCATTGCACGCATGTATCTGATGAACCGCTGGTTCGTGTTTGTGACCAACCTGTATTCCTCGGCCGTATTCATCGGCTGGGGATGTGTGGCCCTATGCTTGCTCTTGGAAAAATTGTTCCACAATGGGTTGGGCAACGTATTGGCTGCCTTCTGCGGCGCGGTGACTATGCTGGTTGCCCACCATCTTGGCAGCGACGGCGATACACTGGCGCTGCTTCAGCCGGTATTGGACACCAACTTCTGGTTAGCCACCCACGTTACCTGCGTAACGATGGGTTACACGGCCACCTTCGTGGCCGGCTTTTTGGGTGTGGCCTACATCCTGGGCGGCGTGATCACGCCCTGGTTAAGCAAGGCCACGGCCAAGACCTTGACGCAGATGCTTTACGGCGTCCTTTGCTTTGCCACGCTGATGAGCTTCACCGGCACGGTGTTGGGAGGCATCTGGGCCGATCAATCCTGGGGCCGCTTCTGGGGCTGGGACCCCAAAGAGAACGGCGCCCTCTTGATCGTCATCTGGAACGCCCTAGTGCTGCACGCCCGTTGGGGCGGCATGATTAAGCCGCGCGGCATGGCAGTGTTGGCGGTGGTCGGTAACATGGTAACCGGCTGGTCGTGGTTCGGCACCAATCAACTGGGCGTCGGTCTTCACGCTTACGGTTTCAACGACACGCTGGCGACGGGACTGGTAGTCTTTTGGGTCACTCAGCTGGCAGTGATCGGAATGGGACTGCTGCCGTTACGCTTTTGGGCGAGCCATGAGACGCTGTTGTTGGACAAGCCGACGAACCTCGAAGACAAGCCGCTTGTTCCAGCTGTCGACAAACGTCACCGCAAGCGGTCTACCAAGCGCGGTGAAGCCAGCTATTCCCCTGGTCCCGCGTAATCCTCTGTCTGTCCTTAGGGCGAGCGGAGTTGCGTCAGAAGGCGAGCGGAGGATGTTAGAAGGCGAGCGGGGGGTGTTAACCCCCCGCTCACCTTGGGTCAAAACGGTCATGGAGGGAGGGACGAATCTGTTCCTGCCCCTCGTTGGTCCTAGTTCTTCTCTGGCGGCGGCGGTTGTTTTGGTTCTGCTGGAGGCAGCGGCGTTTGGGCGGGTTTTTTCGCCGCGGGTTCCTCCGTCTTCAGTTCCGGTTGCGGTTCTTCTTCTGGCGGTACTTCGGGGGCGATGCGATCGAGGTCGCGGACCTTGTCGCCGCCGGCGATGGTACATAGCGCTTGGAACGTTTTGGGATTAATGTTGGCAGGGATGAAGCGTACTTTACCGTCGGCCATGATGGCGAAGGTGCCGCGCTGGCCTTGGTACTCAGTGCAGACAAACGGCTTAACACAATCGAGATCCTCGGAGACGCCGCGCACCGTACTGCCGCCGCCAGCGATCCACGGCGATTTCGGCGACAGCGGCACCTGGATCAACACGATTGTCTGATCCAGGCCGTCTTTGATGTCCTCTTTCTTGGTCTGGCGGTCATAGCCGAAGACGCCACGCAGCTTGGCCGTGGCCGGATCGTCGGCACGATACTCGGCGGCATCGAGACCGACGCCGGCCATGCCGACGAAATGCGTCGCCGCCCACATATTAGAGCTTTTGACCGGAATGTTCGGATACGACACGTAGAAATACAACTCGTTGTCCGAGGGGACCGGCGCCACAAACTGCGGTATCACTGTTATGCCGGCCCGGATATTGTTCGGCCCTTCATACCACGCCTTGTCGAGGTCGAACCGAAGTTCCTTGAATTCGCCGTTGGCGAGGTAGGGCAAAAGCTGAGTCATCCAGCTGAGGCGTTGGTCAGGCCGCCAGTCGAGGACGCGCTGCGCGTCCGGGGGACGAGGCACGGTGCCGCGCGGGAAACAGCCTTTTTCGTCGAGATAGGCTTGCAGGGCTGCCGCCAGTTCGTGGATGCGCGAATGGCGGTCCGACATGGCGGCCACGCTGCGGAAGTAGATGCTTTCGACCTCCAGAACAAACCCCGCGGCCGCATATTGACCGGGACGAATGTTGTAGGTGGCGCCCAGGGCGAGAACGTTGTCTTTGGTCCACAGCCCATAGTTGCCCATCTTGCCTTTTTCTTCTTCCTTGTCACCTTCGTTGCCGGGAAGCGGCTGCATGCCGCCCGGTCCCATCGGTCCCATCGGCCCCATCGGCCCACGACCAGCGCCGCCCGGTCCCATCGGCCCCATCGGTCCCATCGGCCCCATCGGCCCACGACCAGCGCCGCCCGGTCCCATCGGTCCCATCGGTCCCATCGGTCCCATCGGCCCCATCGGCCCACGACCAGCGGGAGGGCCGCCTTGCATACCCCCGGCCACGCCCGGCATGTTGTTGTTCATGCCCGGCATATTGTTCATACCCGGCATATTGTTGCGGTTGGCATTTCGCGAAACAAAATCGAGTCTCGTCGCCTCCAGAAAACCGGCGATGAAATCGTTGGCCTTCTTTTCCCAGTCTTGGGCAAGAGTGGCGTCTCGGGCCGCCGCTGCGACATTGCCGGAGAGTTTCGATTCATTGAATTCCGTGACTGCTAGACCTACGGCCTTCAGCTGGCCTTTGACGGTGTCCAGACCCGCTTGCAGGACGAGATCCGGGAGGTGCGGCACATTGCTGCCTGGCTGGGCTTGGGCTTGGGCCAGGGCCTTTTTCACGTCCTGCACAGACACTGCCGACGTGCTCAGGGCAAAGCTCATCAAGACATTTTGGTTCTCCGTTTTATCCACTTTTTCGACCTGATCTAGAACCGCCTTAAGGTGTGGATCAATAGTCATGTAAGACGAGCTGACCGGAGCAGCATCGCTCGTAGCACTGCTCTCTCCGGTCATGCCGGGAGGCACCATGCCCGGAGCCATTCCAGGCGGGGCTTGGAAGCCGCCGGGACCACCTCCCGGAGGGCCGCCTCGCATACCGCCGGGAGGGCCGCCTTGCATCCCACCCGGAGGACCACCCGGAGGACCACCCGGAGGGCCGCCTTGCATCCCACCCGGAGGACCACCCGGAGGACCACCCGGAGGACCGCCTTGCATCCCACCCGGAGGACCGCCGGGAGGACCGCCTTGCATCCCAGCCGGAGGACCGCCGGGAGGACCGGCTTGCGGCTGTTCCTCATCGGGTCTTTTGCTCAGTTGCTTGGGTTGACCTTTCTCTTGCAGGAATTGCTTCATCGGCCCCACGTCTGTGCAGACTACGGTGAAGGGATCCATAAAGTGCAGCGCTACCTTGTCCCGATACACATTGCCCTTGAGCAGAAACGTGCTCAGAGCGTCGAGAGGCTTTTTGACCAGATAATACTTCAATCCACTGATCGGTTCTTCAGCCTTGAGCTTGAGTCTCTGGACGACCTGCTTTTCCATCAGGGGCATCTTCGTCCGCATCACGGAGAAGACCGTTTTTTTCTCGGCGTTGGCCGCCAGAACGACACGGCGGATTTCGACGGGGGGTATCCCCCAGATGCTCTGAAAAGCGCCAGCATGAAACGCACCGGGCGTATTCAAGAGGGCCTGATTGATTTTGGCATTGCCCAGCAGGTGCTCCAGGGGCATATTAAGGACAATCTGGGTATCGTTAGGCAGCAGGTTCGTAATATCTTCTTGGCGTGGCCTTGGCCCTTCGAGTTTCTTCGGGGGTTCTTCGGTTTTCTTCGTCTCGCCGCTGTCGTCGCCCTTTGGGGCGGCTGCAACAGGCGAACTGCGGGTCGGTTTGCTCTCGTCGGAATCGTCGCTAGTAAAGAGGAAGACAGCGCCGACAGCCAAAGCGATGATGGCGACGGCAGCCAAGGCGATACCGGCCACGAGCATGCCCGAGCCGCCCTGTTTTTTCTTGGGCGCAGGTTGGATGTCCTGGTCGTCATCGGGACGGCGCTTGACGGGAGCTTTGGCGGCCTTGCCGCTGGCTGCCTTCTTATTGGTGATTGCGGTGGTCCCTCCCTTGCCTTTCTTGGCCGAGACCTCCTCCTCGACTTCTTCGACTTCTTCGGCGGGTTCTTCGACGATGAAGCGATACTTGCACTTGGGGCAGTCGATCTTGCGACCGATGAGTTTGGGATCGCGGATCGGCACCATTGCCTCACAGCTAGGACACTGCTGCTTGAAACTGGTGGGAATAGCCATGAAAATTTCTCCGACAAGGGCCGATGCAGGCCGAGCGTGCGGATCAACAACCTACGCGACGAGGCTTCTACCTATGATAAACACCTGATAGGGGGGCTTGCCAAGCCGAAAACGCACTCTTGGGACAAAATTCCTAACTTTTCTGTTCCGCATCCGTTGGCGCAGAGGCGCGGACCTGGCGTCCCAAAGATATAATTATGCTGGATTGTTAGGCCCGCAGTTTCCCTCGCTAGAGGAGTATGCCCGTGTCTCGTACCTTGTCGCGTCTACAAGCATTGGTACTGGGGGGGATCGTCCTTGTAGGGATGGGCTTGGCCGTGACCGGGCTGTTCGCCGTCGGCAGCCGTGGCTGGTTCGGCAAAGCTCCCTTGCACGTCCGGGTCGGTTTCCGCGACATTCGCGGTGTCGAGGTCGGCACGCGCGTGCGCATCCAGGGCATCGATGCTGGCGAGGTGATTACCATTGTCCCGCCAGAGGCACCGGAGGGGCCTGTCGTGCTACGCTTGGCCCTCAAGGATGACTATCGCCAGCTGGTTCGCGCCCATTCCACCGTGCAAATCGTCAGCGAAGGAATGCTCGGCGCCAAAGTGCTGGAAATTCATCATCGCCCTTTGAAGCCGGGGCAGCGCGATGAACCAGCTGCCGAGGATGCGCTGTTACCCTCGGAAAACAGCACGGAGCTAGCCGACCTGCTCGGCCAAGTCAAGCATATGTTGGAAGGTATTGGCAATGGCGACGGCACACTGGGCAAACTGGCCCGCGATCCGCAAGCCTACAACGCCCTGCTCGATCTGCTTCAGCAAGGCCGCAATGCGATCGTCTCCATCGGCCAAAGCGCGGACGCCGTCAAACAGATGCCCTTGGTGCGTGATTACGTCGAAGACGCAGCTGGGCTGCTGGTCCGCCCCAACTGCGAGCGCCACCGCCAATACTTCGCCGAAGCGGAGTTATTCGAGCCGGGCCGGGCCGTCCTGACGCCCCAGGGCCGCGAGCGCCTCGACAAGTTGGCGCCCTGGCTGGAGGGCCTGAAATACAAAGGTTCGGAAGTCGTCATCGTCGCCTACGCCGACCCGCAAACCACGTCGCCGTCCTTGGCGCGAACCCTGACGCGACAACAGAGCGAGGCCGTCTGCGATTATCTAAAGAGACAACACGCCATCCAAAAGATGGGCTGGTTCTCATCGCGCAAGGTGACAGCGTTGGGCCAGGGAATCAATCCGCCTCCGCTGCCGGAACGCGATCCCTTGCCGCCCGCTCGCATCGAGGTAATCGTGTTTGTGCCCCAGGGATAGTAGTCGGTAGGACGCAGGCCGTAGTCCCCCAAAAAGGCCGATGGTTTTTTGCTGCGGACCACGGCCCACGGCCTACCGACTGCAGATTTATGACTACAGAGTGCCGACTGCTGTACCACTTTTGTCGCCTGCGTTTGCCGGCAGTGCCGCTGCCGTTGCCGGTGTTCGAACATCATCTGCACCGCACTTTCGAGATGGCGCGGGGCAAACGTCTGGCCAAGGGCGAGACGCTCGCCTGGGAAACCTTTGTGGAGCGGCTGCACGTCGTCGATTGGTTTTTGGCTTGTGCCTGTTTGGAAGGCCATCCTAGCGCCTGGGAAGTGTTGTTCGCAGCCCGCGCCAACCGCACCGATTGCCTGCTCATCGATGCTCTGCGTCTGCGGGCGGTGCGTCTGTTCCCGCGCGATCGCGAACGACAGGAAGAGGCCGTTGCCGAATTCTGGGGCCATCTGTTGGTTGGCGAGCGCGAAGGTTCGCTGCCCCTGCTGGCACGCTATGATGGTCAACGGCCGCTCGTGCCCTGGCTTATCCGCGTCTTCCAGAACAAACACCTCTCCGAATTACGTCAGCGTCGCGGTTTGCAACCCCTGCCCGAAGAGGAACTCGGCGAGCGCGATCTGCCATCAGCCAACCCCGGTCACGAACATTGGCACGACGAATTTCGCCACGCCGCCCGGGAATGGCTCGCCGGCTTATCGGAGCAGGAAATACTGATTCTCGGCCTGCGTCTGCGCTATCGCCTCAGCCAGCGCGAAACGGCGCACTTATTGGGCATTCATGAAGGCAACGTCTCGCGTCAAACAGCCCGTTTGCGCGATCGTTGCCTGGAACAGATCAGCGAGCACCTGCGTGCCCTCGGCTGGATGGGCGAGGATTTGAGTGTATTTGTCTTCACAGAGATGGAAAGTCTTCTTTTAGACGAGCCGCGCTTGTCAGCCGATCGATTGGCCGCCTTGTTAGCGGCACGAGGCAAAGCGCCGCCCGAACCTTAGGTCATGTAGACAAAGACGAGGGAAATGAAGGTAAAAGACAGGGGAATACCGTTCGATTGAGGCGAGCGGGGGTGTCAACCCCCCGGTATCCGCAGGCGAGCGGGGGGTGTGAACCCCCCGGCATCCGCCGCGGCGCGCGGGGGGGGCGGCACCGCC
>Ga0078972_1008756_pt1 | contig 20746 bp, 16 predicted proteins | sample YelNatPaOPGAMG01_FD_67568 | JGI IMG/M metagenome (GOLD analysis project Ga0078972, IMG submission 67568) | Hot spring thermophilic microbial communities from Obsidian Pool, Yellowstone National Park, USA - OP-RAMG-01 (SPADES assembly) (version 2) | ecosystem: Environmental > Aquatic > Thermal...
CTGAAACAGCCTTGCTGCCGCCCGCGGCCCCCGCCCCCCGCGTCCGTGCCGGGGCGCTGCACACGCCCCGCTCACCAGGGCGTTCACACGCCCCGCTCACCGATCTATTTAACCGCGCACCCACACTTTGCCGCAGCACAAAAAGCGAATCACGACATCGCGATGGCACTTGTAATCGAACACGATTCTGTGGCCCGTGAAGCGCACGTTGCGGATGCAGCCCGGCGGCAGCGTAAAGCATACCTTGACCGGGCAGCCCGTCTTGGGATGGATCAGTAGCACCTCGTACTTGCCCGGCAACGGCTTGAACGAAGCGACGAACTCGCTTACCGTCATCGGCCGAAGCGGCAAGGCGGCAGGCGGCGGCAGTTCGGGCACGGCCTGGGGCGCCGACAGCGTTCCGCCCGGCGGCGGCAGAGTTTCCGGAGCAAATTGTGCGGAAGCGAAAGATGCTGCGCTCGCCAGGACAAGCAACGCCATCCCATTAAGGCACTTCAAAGATCGCATGATGCGTCATCCCCTTCTGTTAGGAAACTTTCGCGCTGGGATGAGATCAAACGAAATCAACCCTCTCCCTTTCCTACCGCCTCATCGCGGCAGGACCAACAAAGTCCTCTCCATTCATTATGTCATACGAAACGGCGTCTTCCAAACAATCCTTATCCAAGTCGGAAGCGTAAGCGGCGGACCTTGTCTCTGTCACTTACGCCAGACAGAAGCAACAGCTGCGGCCGAGAACGCCGTTCCAAGGCACCGCCTGGAGGGCATTCATACAGAGGGTCTCCTTGCCGGTGTCGGCGGCGGCATGTTATGGTTCTGGAAAGCGGACAACGCCCAGGATTTCTCCAACCTCACATTGTCCACCAACGCCCGCGATCTCACCCTGCACCGACCGATGGTCGGCGGCTGGCTGTCGCACTTCTTCGATGGCGCCGTCCGAACGTATCGAATAGAGGCGTGAGATCAGGCAGGTTTGCTGGCGCTTTTGCTATGAAGCCGACGAGCGAGCTGCGCTTTCTTGCGTGCGGCGAAATTGGGATGAACAATTCGTTTGGCAGCCGCTTTGTCTAGCTTCTTGGCTGCCAGGTTGTATTCCTTCTGGAGTTGATCGAGCGGACCATCTAGTGCGGCCAGGAAACGCTTGATTTGCATCTTGATGTCTCTTTTGACGGCTCGATTATGCAGGCGTCGCTTCTGGCTTTTCCGCAAATTTTTCTTGGCGCTACGAGTATGCGGCATCGATCATCTCCCTCATTTAGCGTCCCTCTTCCTCTCACTTTGGAGGTAAAGAAAACATTATAACTGCCGAGCGTACAACGGCAAGGGCGCAGTCGGCTGCTAGCACTTATGCAGTCTGTTCTGTACGCCTTCCCCCCGAGGGGGGACAAAAGTGGGTCACCATAACTCGTGCCGCGTATAAAGGGACATTAATGATCGATCTCACTGTCACACTGGGCCGTCTGCACTTGAAAAACCCGATCCTCGTTGCTTCGGGCACGTTTGGCTATGCGCACGAAATGGCCGGCATCGTCGATTTTTCTTGTCTGGGCGGCATCATACCCAAGACCGTGACGCGCCATCCACGCGCCGGCAACGCACCGCCGCGAACCGTCGAGACCGCTTGCGGCCTGCTCAACGCCATTGGCCTGGATAACGACGGCATCGAGCATTTCCGGCGCCATCATCTGCCCTATTTGCGCACTTTACCGACCGCCATTCTCGCCAACATAGCCGGTGAGAACGAAGAGGATTTTGTAGACCTGGCCGCCATGCTCGGTCGTGAAGAAGGATTAGCCGGTATCGAACTGAACCTCTCGTGTCCGAACGTGGCCGGCGGCATGGACTTTGCCATCGACGCCGAGGCGACGCGCCGTGTGGTGGCGCGCGTACGGGCCGTTTGTCCGTTGCCAATCGTGGCCAAGCTGACACCCAACGTGACGGACATTGTGCCGATCGCTCGCGCGGCCGCAGAGGCTGGAGCGGATGCGCTGGCGCTGGCAAACACGTTTATAGGAATGGCTGTCGATTGGCGGCGTCGCCGGCCGGCCCTCGGCAACATCACCGGTGGCCTAAGCGGTCCGGCCATCAAGCCGCTGGCCCTACGGTTGGTATGGCAGGTGGCGCGGCAAGTGCCTGTGCCGATCATCGGGATCGGCGGCATCGCCACCATCGACGACGTGATGGAATTCCTCGTCGCCGGCGCTAGTGCCGTCCAGCTGGGGACAGTGCATTTCTACGACCCGACGGCTTCGATGCGCGTCGTGCAACAACTGCCGCAGGCCCTGGTGCAACTCGGGGCAGACAGCGTCCGCGCGATTGTCGGGACGTTAAGCAGCGCGTAACGGATAGCACAAGCAAATGCCGGGGCAGCAATCGTCCGGGGACTGCCTCAAGATGGACCTCCGACTGAGGGGCGTGCAGTTTGCCCAATTCTAATCCGAGCTGTTCGGCAGTGCGGCCCAGCGGACAGTCCTGGTCTTGTCGCGGGAGGCGTACTTCTTCCACATTGCCGAGTCATAAAGGGCGCGAAGAACAAGACCGCCGACGACCGGCCGCGCTGTGAATCCTTTTCGCTTGGCGCTGTCCGTCCAATACCAGTCCGTCATCGGCGAACGATCCGGCGTGGCGTTGAGAAAATCGTACACCGGAGAGACCAAGGCGTCGAAATCGCGGCGCTCGCCGGTCAAGCACGCCGTCCACAAGGTCCAGTCGAGTTTCGTATAGCTTTGGCGATTGTCCAGCGGCAGGCCGTATTTCTTCTGGGTTTTGAGGTAGAAGGCCATCTCCTTCTTGAGTACCTCGTCGGGGAACAAATCCAGACCGAGGATCTTGTCCCAGACAAGATTGTACTTCTGGCTCCAGGTGTTCTTGCGGTCGAAAGCCAGACGGAAGTGATCGCCGTCGTCCGCTTCCTTGACCCAACGTGCCGCCAGCGACTTGGCGAGCGTGTGGAACGCCTCGGCGGTTTTATCATCACCGCGGAGGTGGCACAATTGGGCGTAGGCGCCCAGGGCGACGATGGCCTTGGCCGACAGATTAACGTTATGGGCCAGGTGGCCGGCGAAATCGTCTGTACACAGCTGGTTTTCCGGATCGAACCCTTTGGCCTTGAGGAAGGCGGCCCATTTCTGCACGGTCGGCCAATATAGCGCAGCAAAGTCGGCGTGGCCTTCGATCTTGGCCAAGGCGGCAAGCAGGATTAACATGTTGCCGGTCTCCTCGACCGGCATCTGATTTCGGTCGCTGCGTTCGCCACCGCCATAAACCTGACCGTTGGCCTGCGGATAGGTACCCAAATCGTGCGGGGCGAAGTCGAACTTCCAGCGCGGCGAGGAGGCGTAATCGAGGTTAGAAACGAGAATGGCCTTCGTTAAAGTCGGGCCAAACAAGAGAAACTGCGGCGCCATCGGATAGATCACATCCACCGTGCTGATGCAGCCGTTGGAGAAATTTTCCTTGGGGAAAATGAGCGGAGCACCGAGAGCGTCCGCGGCGATCTTGCAGCCGGCAAACGTTTGGCGATAAGACAGACCGATAATGCGCGCATATTTCGGGCCTCCCAGTCTGCTCATGTCGGCCATCAGCTCTTCGTCGAGCGCTTTGCAGCGGGCCGTCAAATCCGCGTATTCCTTGGCCGATGCTTTGAGGAGGTCGAGCGCCTGCCAACCGTTTCGTCGCCAATAAGGGCGCAAGTTTCTTTTGAAGTATTGAATAGAATAAATATCGTCATAAGCGTATATCAACCACCGTGAGACCGGCCGTGGGCCGACTTGGCCGAGGTCGAAGTGGAAGGCCAGCACAGGCGCTTTGCCGGCAGCCATTGCTTCTCCTGCTTTTGCCACAATGGGAGATCGCGCAGGATCGGCAAAGACGGCGCGGGCGTCCGCTACAGAGGCGATGACCGTTTGGGCAACTTGGTCCTCAGAGGCCGCAACGTAGAGATGACCCCAATCGATGCGAAGGTCGTCGCCGCGTTTTGCCAGGATAGGTTGGTCCCAACTGCCGGCCCGCAGCAATACCAAGCCGTCGATTTTCGCACGGGCGCAGATCACCCATTGATCGGGCGTATTGACAGCTGGGAGCGTTGAGGAATCGAAATAAATTGCGACTTCGTGAACGTCGTCGTCACCGGAGTGCGCTTCCCACGTCAAATAAGTGACAGGACGGGACAGGATTGCCACATCCTCGGGCAAGGCCGGCGTGGTGAAGGTGAGTGTGAGGTGGATACCGGCGCCCTCGAAGGTGTAGATGGTGCGCGTCGGCAGCACCTCCAGAGACGTTTGCGGCAGGGGCGGAACGTCCTTCGGTTCGGCACCCATGAGGCGATAGGTCTTGCCGTCGATGCGGACGAGACTAGTCAACGGCTGCGGCTTGCCGGTCCAATGGATGGTGGCCGCATCGGTGAGCTTATCAGCCGGCGACCAGATCGAAAAATACGGGTCGCAAGCGACCAACGGCACGGCCGGCGGACGCAGCGGCTGGATCGCTTCCTCGGCGGTGCCGAGCGGAGTACAAGCGAAGAAGGCGACGAGGAGCGTAAGTTTTCTCATAGTTGACCCTACATCACGTGGTTTGTTTCTTGGTGACAAGTTTGCAAGGACTCCGCGACCAATTTGGTAGGAACGATCATAACCGCATGACCTTCGGCTTGGAGTGAGGCTTTATGTTCCTCAACTTGTTCTTCTTCAGTCTGATTATCGTAATATTCGGCTAGTTGGCAAATCCGCCTGGGCCTAACCGATCAACCGCCCAGGTGCATCGGGCCAGGGAGCGCTGGTCTTCTTCCTTAACCATCGCCGGCAAAAGAGCGGGAAGGTCCTGCCAGCCCTAAGCGTATGCAATACCCTGTTATGGCGCCGCATTCCAGAAATAGATGTCGCCGCGGCCGTTTTGGCGTTCGCCGCCAGCAGCCAGGGTTTGGCCGTCTGGGGAAAAGGCCACGGCATGGATGAGTGGGGCGGCACACCGAATGGCCATCAACTCTCGGCCGGTTGCGATGTGCCATAACCGAACGGTGCCGTCCCAGCCGGCCGAGGCCAGGGTCCGCCCATCCGCGTGAAATGCCAGGGAGTTGACGCGGGCAATGTGACCTTGCAGCTGTCTGCCTTCCGCACCGCTGGCCAGATCCCACAGGCGGATGTCGGCGTCGTCGCCGCCGCTGGCGAGGAATCGACCGTCGGCGGAAAAAGCAAGGCTTCGTACCACGGCGGTATGGCCGAGAAGTTGCCGCCAGCGTACCAGATGTCCCTCCGGCGAACGCACGGTCCACAACTCGATCGCTGCGCCGTTGTTGCTCGCCAGCAGTTTGCTGTCAGGTGAAAAGGCCAGGCAAGACACCTCGGCCTGGGCGCCGGGCAGCGTGGCCCATTCTTTGCCGGTGGAGGCGTCCCAGAGTTGGACGTGTCCATCCTCCGTCGCCGCCGCCAGCAATCGACCATCCGAAGAAAACGTCAGCGCGTGCATTTGATCGCCGTAGAATTTCGGTTTCACAGGGCATCTCGCCGTCAGGATCGCTTCGATAAGCGGAACGTAGGTGCGGGAATGGCGGCTGGCCAGCAGTTGCACGCGGCGTTTGCCGGTTGCCAAGTCCCACAAAGAGACGCTGCCGTCGTCGGCCCCGGTGGCCAGAGTCCAGCCATCGGGCGAAACGGCCACGAACGGTTGACTGGCCAGCGTGAGCGTTTCCGACAAAACGTGCTTGGCCTGTCCGGTGGACACGCTCCAGAAACGGACCCTATCGCCAACCGTGTTTTGGGGCTGCCAATCATAAACGCCGAAAGGAAAAGGAGTGCGGATGGTCCCAGGAACACGGTTCCGGCTCCCTGTGATCAGCATTTGCCCGCTCGGATCAAATGCGAGCGTATGAACAGCGTAGGGACACTCTTGGTCGGTATCGCGAATCTGAGAACGGTTCAGTTCCCACCACTGCAACGGCCCTCCTCTTTGGCATAAGACCAACAGGGTCCCCTCCGGCGATAGCGCCAGGCGACGGCTTCCTGGGGTGCCCACCACTTCCAAATGAAAGGCTGCATTTCGATCCGGACGATCATACACGCGAATCGTCTGAAGCGAGGATACGGCTACCCGATGCGTCTTTGATGCGACCGCCAGAAAGCGGGCCGATCCCAGAAGGCACTTCCCTGGGGCAAGCTCCTGGCCTCCCTTGTACTGCCAGGCGCTCACGCCGGTAATTTCGCCGTTGAGGAGCAAGGTCCGTCCGGCATCGGTGAATGCTACACCCAGCAACTCCTCATGGCGGGCGAGTCGGTGAAGCGGTTGAAAAGTCGGCACACTCCACAACCGGAGGCATTTATCGCGGCCAATTGATGCGAAGACTGCGCCCTTGGGATGGAAGGCCAACCCGGTGACGGGACCTTCGTGAGCGTCGAGCAAGGACTGCAATCGCCCTGCTGGCATTTCCCAGACAGCGATGCGGTTGTCTGCCCCACCGGCGATCAACCATTTGCCATCAGGAGAATAGGTCACGCAAGTCACCGTATCCTGGTGCTCGAGAAGTTGATGCAATCGTCGTCCGGTTTCGGTATCCCAAACGTAGACCCGATGATCGCTGCACGCGGCAGCCACGTGCTTGCCGTCAGGCGAAAAAGCCAAGTCTTGCCATTCGCCGTGCCAGCCGTAGAGCGTCCGCCGTATCTGCCGGGTGGCCGAATCGAACAGACGCACTGTCTGATCTCGGCCCGCGACCGCCAGCCATTGGCCCTCCGGAGAAAACGCCACCGGACCCGCCGGGTCTACCGCCGTCTGGAGAGCGCCGGTTTTCTCATCTGTGATCGTGGACCACAGCGAAATGATGCCATCTGCCGAGGCGGCGGCAAAGACGTGCCCCTCCGGATGGAAAGCCACGCTGCGGAAGGGCTGATTTCGCGTCCGAAGAATGGCCTGGAGATGCTGGCTGGCCGTATCCCACGAGCGAATGGTCCCATCCTCGCTGGCCGAGAGGAGAGTGCGATCGTCGGGGGAAAAGGCCAGGGAATTTACCATGCCGGCATGACCCACGGCTTCGCCCACCGGCTGGCGCGTTTCGACATCCCAGAAACTCACTATCCCGTCCCCTCCCCCAACCGCCAGAAGGGGGGATTGATGAGCAAACGCCAAAGCGTGGGCCGGGTGCTTGGTCAACAAGCGGCCGCGTTCGTTCCCGGTAGCCGCATCGTGGAACAAGACGGTCCCATTCTCGTAGCCGATGGCCAACATCTGTCCATCCGAGGCGAAGGCTAGACGTATGGGATCGTCGATGGAATGCCAGCGGTGGACACGCTGGGTTTGGAGATCCCATACCTGGATCTCGGAAAATGTGTTCCGTATTCTCAACAAAGCCAGCAGGTTGCCTCGCGGGGAGAACGCGATGCTTTGGAAGTAATCAAGCTCCTTGACCAAGACTTTTTGCCGCCGCTGCTCGGCAACGTCCCAGAATTGGACGCTTTCGCCGATGTTGCAGGCCAAAGTCCGGCCGTCGGGGGAGAAGGCGATCTCACGAACCAACTCGCCCTCCCCGGTTAAAGTCGCGCACAGCCTACCCGTTTCTACCTCCCAGAAACGGATGGTCCGGTCCTCGCTACAGGAAGCTAGCCATTTTCCATTCGGATGAAAGCGGACGCATTGCACCGCAGCCGTGTGCCCTTTCAGCGCGCGAGGTTGGTGATCACACCAGCGCCGGAGATAGTGCCACTCAAAGCCGCGCGGATCGTCTTTGCCCTCGATCCATTGGTGTATCGTCATGAAATCGTAGCATTGGCTGATCTCATGACGCTGCCAAAGCTGGGCGGCTTGCCGGATGTTATCGACATAGCGATTGAACCGCAGGTCGCGTTGCAACGCGCGTTCTCGCTTTTGTCGTTCATTCTGCAACTCCTCGGTACGCGCAGCGAGCGCCTGCCCAAGATAAGCGGTAAACTTAACCCAGGCGCCGATAGTGGAAACGACGACAAGAAGGAGGACGGCCAAGAGCACTGCGGCAGCCGGATGGTGGCGCACCCACTTGAGGCCGTGTTCCCAGGCGGAGACCGGCCGCGCCCGGATCGGCTCCTTTCTCAAGAAGCGCTCCAAATCTTCGGCCAACTCCAAGGCGCTGTGATAACGTGCCTCCGGCGCCTTGCGCAGACATTTGTGACAAATCGTCTCCAGGTCGCGCGGCACCTTGGGCGCCAGGCGGCGCAGCGAGATCGGCTCTGCGGACTGCACTTGTTGTAGCACCTCCAATATAGTCAGGCCGCGAAAGGGCGGCTGCCGTGCCAACAGCTCGTAGAGGATGACGCCGAGGGCGTGGATGTCTACTGCGGGGCCGATCGCTTTACTCCGGCCGGAGGCTTGCTCTGGCGCCATGTAGGCGGGCGTGCCGAAGATGGCGCCGCTCTGCGTCCGCAACGTCTCGGCGTCGAGGTGTTTGGCCAAGCTGAAGTCACTGATTTTGGGTGTGCCGTCCCCAGTCAGCAGGATGTTGGCCGGTTTCAAGTCGCGGTGAACGATGTGGCTTTCATGGGCGGCGTGGACGGCCCGCGCCAACGTCGCCGTCAGCTTCACCGCCTCGGTCACGGATAACGGCTGTCGCTTCAGGCGTTCGGCGAGGGTGCCGCCTTCGACGAATTCCAGGGCCAAGAACGGCTGACCTTGATGCTCGCCGACTTCGTAGATCTGCACGATGTTGGGATGATTCAAGCGGGCCAGCGCCTGGGCTTCGGCCTGGGACCGCCTTCGCTCTGCGGCGTCAGTCTGTTCGGCGTGCAGGATCATCTTGAGGGCGACGACGCGATTCAAGTGCAGGTGCCGGGCCTTGTACACGATCCCCATCGCCCCGCGTCCCAGCTCCTTCTCGATCTCGTATCCGGGAAGGCGCGGCAGTTCGCCGCCGGATGTCGGGGTTACATTGTCGGTGTGTGTCCACAGCGTCGCTAGCGAAGCCGGCCGCCCATCCGTGGATAAAGTACCCAGGCCGGCGTCGAATTCCTGCGCGAATTGAGGAAAGCGCTGCTGATATTCTGCATTCGATAATTGCGGTTCCCTGCGTGCGCGTAATTCGGTCTGGAGGAGAGCGAGCACGGCTTGCTCGTCGTCCGCCAACTCCGGATAGCGCGTCAGATATTCCTCGACGCGCGCTGCCTCGCCGGCCTTGAGACGCAATTCCAGTTCCAGATGGATTAGTTCTACCAACGTGATGCGGCGCGCCTCGGCGTCGCAGGGTAGATAAGCATCGAGGGCGGGTCGTTCGCCGCGTTGCCAGGCTTCCTCAAAGCGACACACAAGCGGTTCCAACCAAGACCCAACAGCAGTAGCGAGCCATCGACTCGAAACGCTGGGCGGAGACATGGCACGAACTCCCGGAGTAAAAGCAACGTTGCTTCCTCATCCGGCTGCATTCGTGGCGCGTTGCATCTGATGGCGTAGACGTGCGAGTACGCGATAGACGGTGCGTTCGGTGCAGCCGGCCTGTTCGGCAATTTCATGCCGAGTATATCCTTGCAAGGCCAGCATTGCAATAGTCCGGTCGCGGGAATTCAGCGGCCGCAGTAATTCCTCGACGGTTTCGCTGAGGATCATCGCTTCCAAAGGCGTTGGTTCGCGAGCAAGTACGTTCCAACTAGCCACGTCTTTCTGGTAAACGTGCTCCTCCGACTCGCGTAGAATACTGCGACATTCCGCCAGATGATAGGCTATATGAATGCCGAGTTTGTGCAGCGTCATGCGGGTTAGCAGCGCCCATAGATCATCCCAATCGCGCAAGCGAAAGCCTGTCTCCTGCTGGCGACGGAAGAAACTTCGGAAGACCGACTGTATCACGTCTTCGGGATCGATCCGACCGCGCAGCTGTGCGCTCAGCTGCTGCCGGGCCAAAGCGATCAGACGATCGGCGAAACGTTCAAACAACTGTCGCGCCGCCTCATTATCGCCCTGTCGCAAGCGCGACATCAATTCGTCGAATGACGGTTTGGTTGTCATCGCTGGCTCATCAGGTGACTCTGCTCAACAAGGAAATTATCACTGACCGTTTCCAGTAAAGCAAGGTGGAGAAAAAACTTCGGGTTTGCTGCCAGGCTCATCCCTTGTCCTCAAGCTCAACGATAAGATGGGAAAAATTTCAAAATTTTTTGGATTTGCTGTCAGGTTAGAGGCACTTTTCCAGATTTACTATATAGAGGAGGCGAGTTTGCCGAAATGGACGCCCCGTTGACAAGGGATGACACATCGTTGGCACGGGTGAAACGATTGGGTCGGTCATCTCTTGCGGGTTGCAGGGGCAGGTGAACTCCCTGCCGTTTCAAAACCTGAGCGGAGGGAGGGTCTCTCGCGATTTCGTGTACGTGAGGGGCGCCCACTTCCACTCAGGGAGTTTGAAAACTCCTTCTCATCGAAACCGTTTCCGTGAGGTGCCCCGCTTTTGGGCCGCGGCTTTTATAGGGACCACGCACGGTGCGTGATTTCCCCCAAGGGATGGGGCTTCCCCTTATTGGAGGGTTCAACAATGGTGCATCGCTTTCTGTTTAACAGCGTCTTGTTCAGCACAGTGTTCTTTCTATTTCCGCAGGTAACGTTCGCTTGCGGTTGGAGGAGTAGGTGTTCACCCTGCGTCTGCTATGATTGTTGGGTGCCTTGCTGTCAAATGTGTTGCGTTTTTCATGTTTCTGAACCTGTGGTACCGATTGATGGTCCGTTTCCGCCTATTATCAGAAGAGTGTGTGTCGGGGAAGGTGTGATCGCGCAATTCGACGTCCCATCGGCGATCCATCCAGGTCCGACCTGTCCACCTCAGATTGAGGTTGTCCAGACGAGAGGAGCAGGACGAATGCTCTACTACGGCTGGAACACATGTATAGTCTATCCGGGCCGTCCAGGTGGTCCGATTCGGTATTCGATCTTCCTTTGCGGGTATCAGATCGGCGACTGCGAGGTCGAAGTAAGGTTGAAATATACGGATGGCTCGATACACAAGGCCAAGTATCACTTCCGAATCTATGACATTTATGGACGTTGATAAGGGCCTGGGAAAAGTGCCGCATTTTCCGCGGTTTTGTCTTGGCCCGACTTGTGCATTTGGGCAGGCGTCGAAAGTTCGTCGCGTCGCGACGATTTTCGACGCCTGCCGAGATAGCGAACCAATTTGACAAAGACCCAAAGCAGCGGTTTTCAAAGGTTGAAAAACCACGACCGCTTGGCAATTTCTGCATTGACCATCTTCAGAAAAAGGGCAAAAGTCGCGCTTATGCCCTGTCAAACTTGTTTCTCTCCTTGCACGATCATGCGTTCATAAGAGCGATAGCACCCACCAGCACATCATGGCCACAGCGGCGGTGCCGGGGATGGTCAAGAGCCAGGCCCAGACGACGCGGCCGGCCACGCCCCAGCGCACGGCGCTGAGGCGCTTGAGTGAGCCGACGCCGACGATAGCGCCGGTGATGGTGTGGGTGGTGCTGACCGGCACGCCGCCAAAGACGGTCAGGGCCAAAGTCGCCGCCGCTCCGGTTTCCGCGCAGAAGCCGTCCACCGGACGCAAGCGGATGATGCGCTGGCCCATCGTCTTGACAATGCGCCAGCCGCCGCACAGCGTCCCCAGGCCCATAGCCACGTGGCAAGCCAGCACCACCTCCGTGGGCACTTGCTTCGGCGCCTCGAAGTTGCCGTTCTGGGCGGCGGCAATTAGCAGCACAAAAATGATCCCCATGGTCTTTTGAGCGTCGTTGCCGCCGTGGCCGAGGCTATACAGCGCTGCCGAGAGCAGCTGCCCTCGGCGAAACACCTTGTCGACGCGCCGCGGCGACGCCCGGCGGAACAGCCAAGCCACCGCCACCGCGATGGCCAGGCCGGTTATCAGACCGATCAACGGCGCCAACACGATGAACAGCACCGTCTTGCCGATGCCTTCCCATTTCAGCGCCTCCCAGCCGGCGTGTACCCAGGCAGCCCCGATCAGGCCACCGATCAATGCATGAGACGAACTGGTCGGCAGGCCCCAATACCAGGTGAGAACGTCCCAGAAACAAGCGGCCAACAGGGTCTCGGCGATGATCGAATTATTGACATATTGCGGATCGATAATGCCTTTGCCCATCGTGGCCGCTACCTCCAGATGGAACAACAGAAAGGCAACGAAGTTGAAAAAGGCCGCCCAGATCACGGCCATCTGCGGCGAGAGCACCCGCGTGGAAACCACCGTGGCCACCGAATTGGCCGCGTCATGGAAACCGTTGAGGAAATCGAACAACAGCGCCAGAGTAATCAGCAGCCAAACCGTAGGGCTCAGCTGGCCCCAGGGCACCGTGCCGAAATTATCAGCGGCGATTTGGAAAAAATGCACGTCAGCTCCCCTTGACGACGACTTCCGATATGGTCATGGCCAAGGCCTTGCAAGCATCGACCGTCTCTTCCATCCAGCCATACAGTTCACGCCATTTGATGAGCAACAGGATGTCCGGCGGATTGGCAAACAAGAAGCTGTCGCTCTCGCGGTAGATGCGGTCGCCCTCGTTCTCCAGCCGGCCAATCTCCCGCAGGTGCGCCTGAATGCCTTCCACCTCCTTCATGTCGCGGCACAAGTGTAACGCTTCCGAAAGATGGCCGCAGCATTCGTAGATGATGCGGGCCATGGCCTCGGCGGCCGGCGTCGGCTTGTCGATGCGGAAAGCAACGAAGCGGTGGGCCGTCTCTTCCATGTTGTCCAAAATGTCGTCTAACCGCGTCGCCAGGGTGTGAATGTCCTCGCGGTCGATCGGCGTGATGAAAGTGCGATCAAGGGCCGTGATGATGCGCTCCACCACCTGGTCACAGGCGTGCTCTTCTTCCTTGAGTTCGTTGCTTCGCTCGGGCAAGCGATCAAACTTGGTGACCATGTCGAGAAACTTTGCCGCCGCCCGGTTGAGCACAGCCGAGGCTTCTTCGAACATGTCGAAAAATTTTTCCTCGCGCGGAATTAAATGGAATCGCATCCGTCGCTCCTCTCCTGACAGATAATTTGCTGCGGCCCTGTTTTTATACGAAATCCCTGCTCTCTGCTCCATCTCTCTACGGACTTTCGCCTCCCTACCCAAGTTGCTACACTGACGGTGCCAGGCACGATCCCAATAACTCTGGTTTGCAAGCATGACCCACGCATGGCATGACGTGACCCCCGGCGAACACTTGCCCAGCGAGTTCACCGCCATTATCGAAATCCCGATGGGTTCCAGCGTCAAATACGAACTGGACAAGGAGACCGGCATGTTGCGGCTGGACCGCATTCTCTATTCAGCGGTGTACTATCCGGCCAACTACGGCTTTATCCCGCAGACCTTGGCCGAGGACGACGATCCGTTGGATGTGTTGGTCCTTTGTCAAGAGGCCGTGGCCCCCTTGACACTGGTGACGGCCCGGTCCATCGGCCTGATGACGATGCTCGACAGCGGCAAGAAGGACCACAAGATCTTGGCCGTGGCCGTTGATGATCCAGAATACAACGGCTTCCGTGACGCTGCCGAACTGCCGGCCCACCGCCTGGCCATGCTGCGCCGTTTCTTCCAGGATTACAAGACCCTGGAAGGCAAAGCCGTTGAGGTAGACGAAATCGAGCCGATGGCGGCAACGCTGCCGATCATCGAAGAAGCGCTGGCCCGTTACAGCGCCCAACGCCGCCGAGGCTTCCGCGCCTTCGGCAAAGCCGGCGGCAAAGCCCATTCGTGATGGACGTATATAAAGGATCCCCGATGGTCCGCACACGCTTCGCGCCCAGTCCGACGGGTTATCTGCACATTGGCGGCGTCCGTACCGCTCTGTTCAATTGGCTGTTCGCACGTCATCACGGCGGTCAGTTCATCCTTCGTATCGACGACACCGACCAGGGCCGCAATCAGCCGGAGGCGCTGCAACCGATCCTCGACGGCTTCCGTTGGCTCGGCATCGATTGGGACGAAGGCGCCGAGGTCGGCGGGCCTTACGGCCCTTATTATCAATCGGAACGACTAGACCGCTATCAAGCCGCCGTACAAATGTTGCTCGCTAAGGGACTGGCCTATTACGATTACGCCACGGCCGACGAATGGAAAGCCGAGCGGGAGGCGGCGGAGAAAGAGAAACGGCCGTTCCTCTATAGCCGCCGCTGGATGGCCGAGACACCCGCCGACCGTGCTCGCTTCGAGTCCGAAGGCCGCAAGGGCGTTGTCCGTCTCAAGATGCCGCGCCACGGCGTCTGCCGTTTCTACGATCACATCCGCGGCGACATGGCCGTCGAGTGGACCCAAGAGACCGACCATGTCATTCAGCGCGCCGACGGATCGTGCCTTTATAACCTCGCCAATGTCGTCGATGACTACGACATGCGCATCACCCACGTCATCCGCGCCGAAGAGCACCTTGCGAACACGCCGCGGCAAATCTTCATCGCCCAGGGGCTTGGCTATCCGTTGCCCGAATACGCCCACGTTCCCTTCGTCGCCGAGCCGGGCAGCAAGAACAAGCTGAGCAAGCGGAAATTGGCGCAGTATCTCAAGAACCCCGATTTCCGGCAGGTTTACGAACACGGAAAGGCCATCGCCGCCCGCATCGGTCTGACCGCCTCCGCCGATACGTTCAATCCCGTGATCGTCGATTTCTACCGCCAGGTCGGCTACTTGCCCGATGCCCTCGTCAATTATTTGCTGCTGCTCGGCTGGTCGTTGGACGATAAAACGGAGTTTTTCACGCGGGAAGAGATGATCCATCACTTTTCGCTGGAGCGCGTCAACAAGTCCGCGGCCAGTTTCGACGCCAAAAAACTCCGCGCCTTCCAGGAACGCTACATGGCCCTGGAGCCGGTAGAGCGAAAGACGGAGTTGGTGCTGCCGTTTTTGCAAAAGGCCAAGCTGATTCCCGATCCGGCGCCTGCCGAGGTGGTGGCGCGCGTAACGGCGATCGTCCGCGCCGCCGGCGAGCGTATCAAAGTGGCCGGCGACATCCTCGATTATGACGCTTTCTTCTTGCCGGATGAGCGTTTGACCTATGAGGAAAAGGCGTTCGCTCAACATGTCCGCAAACCGGCGTCCCATGCTCTTCTCCGCAAGATACGGCCGCGCCTGGAGACAGCGACGTTCGAGGCGAAAGCGCTGGAGACGTTGATCCAGGAGTTTGCTCAGACTGAAGGTGTCAAGCTCAACGACATCAACCAGCCGTTGCGCGTCGCCGTCACCGGCAAAGCGATCGGCTTCAGCGCCTACGAGACACTGGCGCTTCTGGGCCGCGAACGGTGCCTGGCACGCATCGACCGCGTTTTGGCAAGGGGACAGGAGGGAACCACCGGGCCTGACAGCTGAGGAGCATCTGTCGCCGTCCGCTCGCACCCCTGCTGGCCGGTCGGTTCAAGTAAGATGGCCTCCTTGCCAACCACATCGGAACAGGCTTATCCTGCGTTCTCCATCGGCACTCGATGGCAAGCATTCCAAGCCCGCTGTTTTCAGCCGACTGCGCGCGTCGCCACCTCATCTACCTGCCGTCGCCGACAGGCTTCGCAGTAGGACTCTTCTAGATCCAGCGGCACACACCACTCGACCCCAAGAGAAAGCGGGACTTTCGGCAACGGCTGGCCTATCGTCAACGGGGTGAGCCCGGTTTCGACTTTCTCCGTATCGCCGGTGCGGAGAGGGCGGTATGCTGCGGTATAAAGCGATTCCGCCACGGGCATCCGCAAGACTGCATCCAGCTGGAAAAGATCGGCTAACTCGTTGTGCAAGTTCCCCTGCCGGCTCGTGACCACGTCAAGGACAACAAGGCCGACGCCGCGGCTGAGGTAGGTGGCGCATTTGGCCGCGAACAAACGGCGCTTGGTGGGACGATCCTTGTTGCCGGGGCTGACGAGTTCAATCGCGGCTACCAGTGTTCGCCCGCCCTCCGTGGACAGGATGTCCACAGTCACGCTGGGAGGAAAAACAGCAGCAAAGACCAATGGGGCGGTCGCCGGGGTCCAGACCGTTCGCGGGACAGTTGCTGTTCCACCCTGGCCGGGCGAAGGCGAAGCCGTTGAATCCGGGAAAGTTGCCACATCGATTTCGAGGGCCGCACCTAGATGAACCTGTTCCAAGGCGATATAACCCGGCGGCAATATATCCTGATTCAGCGCATCCGCCAACGCACTGGCCCAGGTCGTATAAAACGACTCCCAGGGGCGACGTTCGCTCAGCGGTGGGTGAAAGTGGTCGAGTAAGGGCACAATTCATCCCTCGCCAATCGGGGCAAAGGTATCAGGGTTGGCGTACTATTGGGATTATGCTTCGTGCGGGTCGGTCTGTCCCAAGCCCGGAGTACCAGCGATGGGTTGGCCCGTCGCGGCCGCTCCGGGCTTGAGACAATTCCTTCCGCAAGGAGTATACATTCGGAACCAGTGGCATTTCTTTCGCCGTTCCCGCACAATAGATATGGACGTCCTGATTGCTCTCCATGCCCACAGAGGACCACGCTATGTCGCGCTTTCTCTTACTGCACATCGCCTTGTTCCTGTCGGTAACAACGCCGGTACGGGCTGCAGAGCGGTCGGATTCTACCAAGACTGATAAAGCATCGAGCGTCGAGGAGTTGGCGAAAAAAGTCCGGCCGTCGATCGTCGTCATTCATGTGGGCGGTCGCGATGGCCGGCAAGAAGGGCTGGGCACCGGCTTCATCGTGTCTGCCGACGGCTTGATCGCTACCAATCGCCACGTCCTCGGTGATGGAAGACCCCTGCGTGTTGAGACGGCCGACGGCAAGAGTCATGATGTCAAAGCCATCCATGCCGCCGACCGCAAGCTGGATCTGGCCCTTCTCCGTATCGATGGGGCAGGGCTGAAACCGTTGGAACTGGGCGATTCAACGACGCTCAAAGAAGGACAGGCCGTGATGGCCGTGGGCAATCCGCACGGGCTGCATAACAGCGTGGTCTCTGGCGTTGTCTCCGCGCTGCGGACCATTGAGGACCGGCCAATGATCCAGGTTGCTATTCCCATCGAACCGGGCAACAGTGGCAGCCCTCTTCTGGACATGCAGGGCCGAGTCCACGGTATTTTGACCATCAAATCCCTGGTGACGCCCAATCTCGGTTTCGCCGTAGCCATCAACGCCCTCAAGCCGCTCTTGAAAAAACCCAACCCGGTGCCGATGTCGGCTTGGCTGACCATCGGGGCGCTGGACCGCGAGGAGTGGGAAGTGCAATTCGGCGCACAGTGGCGGCAGCGGGCGGGCCACATCCTCGTCGAAGGCAGGGGGCGCGGCTTCGGCGGCCGTTCGCTTTGTCTGTCGCGCCGCCGGCTGCCCACTCTGCCTTGCGAGATTTCCGTCATGGTGCGTCTCCAGGACGAAAGCGGCGCCGCCGGACTCGTCTTCTATGCCGATGGTGAGGACAAACATTATGGCTTCTATCCCTCCGCCGGCAAATTGCGGCTGTCGCGCTTCGATGGGCCGGATGTCTTCACCTGGAAAGTCCTGGAGCAAGTGGACAGTCCGCATTATCGTCCCGGCGAGTGGAACACGCTGAAAGTACGGCTGGAAAAGGGCCGCTTTCGCTGCTTTGTCAACGATCATCAAGTCCTCGAATCAACCGATGATGTTTATACGACAGGCCGCGCCGGTCTGGCCAAGTTCCGCGACACCGTAGCCGAATTCAAGCGTTTTCAGATCGCCAAGGAGGTCCCGCCGTTGGCGCTTTCTGGCGCTGCTGTCATGCGCATCAGCAAGGTGCTCGATGAAATGGGCCAAAACAAGCCCCGCGCGGCGATCGTCGAGCGCTTGGCCCCGGAAGGAACGATGGGAATGCAAGTGCTGCGCGAACGGGCACGGCAGCTGGAGGAACAGGCCAAGAAGCTGCACCGCTTAGCCGCTGCCATCCACGAGCGGAACGTCTTGGACGAATTGACAGGTGTGCTGCGTGGCAAGGAAGAAGACATTGATCTGCTGCATGCCGCGCTGCTGATCGCTCGTTTGGACAACGAAGAAGTGGAAGTGGAAACCTACCGCCGTGAAGTGGAGCGCATGGCCGAGCGCATCGCCGCGCGCCTGCCGAAGGACGCCGACGACAAGGCGCGATTGGCCGCCCTCGATAAGTATCTCTTTGAGGAGCGCGGGTTTCACGGCAGCCGCAGCGATTACTACAATCGCTCCAACAGTTATTTGTCCGAAGTGCTGGACGATCGTGAGGGCATTCCGATCACACTATCGGTGTTGTACATCGAGTTGGGTCGGCGGCTGGGCGTGCGTTTGGAGGGTGTCGGCCTACCCGGCCATTTCGTGGTGCGGCACGTCCCCGTCAAGGGTGAGGCGCAGCTCATCGACGTGTACGAAGGCGGCCAACGACTCAGCCGCGAGGAAGCAGAGAAAAAAGTCCGCGCCATCACCGAACGGCCGCTGCGCGAGGACGACCTGAAAGCCGTAGACAAACGGACCATCATCGTTCGCATGTTACACAACCTACTGAACGTGGCCGAACGCGAGAAGGACCAGGAGGGGATGCTGCGCTACTTGAATGCGATCCTTGCCGTTTCGCCCGATGCGGCACCGCAGCGCGGCATGCGCGCTCTCTTGCGGCACAGGACCGGCGACCGCGACGGGGCGCTGCAAGACGTGGATTGGCTGCTGGAACATCAGCCCGAAGGGATCGACGTGGAAGCATTGCGTGAGTTTCGCCGCTTGATTACGCAGCCGGAAAAATGAGGCCGCCTCCTTGTACTCATTCGCTTTGGCAATGTACTTATTAGAGATGAGGAAGAAGTAGACCGCGAAATGATGGACTGTGGGCGAATTTGATATCTATTCCATTCCTGGTTTTTCCGATCCGGTCAGTTCTCTGACCCATCTCGGCGGGGCTGTGGTTTTCGCTCTGCTCAGCATCGGCCTGCTGCGCCGCGGTTGGGGGAGTACGAAGCGCGTCGCCGCGCTGGCCGTGTTCGCCTTCTCGTGTGTGCTGCTACTGGCGACGAGCGGCGTTTATCACCTGTTGACGCCTGGTTACACCGGTCGCATCGTGATGCAACGCCTCGACCACGCTGCCATCTTTGGGCTTATCGCGGGCACATTCACGCCGGTCTACGCTCTGCTTTTCCACGGCCGTGAACGCTGGGCGACTTTGGTGTTCGTCTGGGTTGTCGCCGTCTTGGGCGTCATCCTCAAGATGGTCTTCTTCACCGATGTGTCCGAAGGGCTGGGCGTCACGCTCTACCTGGGTTTTGGTTGGGTCGGGCTGTATTCAGGGACCTTGCTCGCCCGCCGCTATGGCTTACATTTTATCCGTCCCCTTGTCTGGGGGGCGGTCGCATACACCGTCGGAGCGATCCTGGAGTATTTGCGTTGGCCAAAACTGCTCCCTGGCGTGTTTGGGCCGCATGAGTTGTTTCATCTGTTCGTGCTCGCTGGAATTGGCTGCCATTGGCGCTTTGTGCAGAACTGCACTGCCCTGAAAGGGTAAGCAAGCGGATCGTGTGCATGAGTGGGCTGATCGGCTCGCTCATGCACACGGCTTTGAGAGACCTCCTTCATTCTTCTGAACTGGCCGGTTCGATAGACACCAGCTCGACATCGAAGGTGAGGGTCTGGCCGGCGAGGGGATGGTTGCCGTCCACGATGGCCGTCTCCTCGTCCAAGGCCCGTACCCAGACATAGAGGGGCGTTTCTCCGGTACGAGCCAATAAGCGGTCGCCGACCTTCACTCCTTCCGGCAAGGCTGCCCTGGGCACCTGCTGTTGCAGTTCTGGCCGCCGTAACCCGAACCCTTCTGCAGCCGAGACCGTGATGGTCTTCTTTTCTCCTACCTGCATACCCACCAGCGCGCGGTCAAGCCCTACGATCATCTGCTCGCTGCCGAGGGTCAGTTGCACAGGCTCTTCGTTTTCTGAAGAGCCGAAGACGGCGCCGTTCTCCAACCGGCCGGTGAAGTGGATACGCACCGTATCTCCCTTTTGTGCGTGATTCATGGTAAAGATCCTTTCTGAACGGAACGTAACGAGTAACGAATGGCCTTTGACGGCCATGTACGGAAATCATCAACAGCCAGGCTTGCCTTTAGGATGCACAGGCAGCGGCTGGGGCCGAGCGATGGAATGGATCTGCGCGGCGGTGAACGTCACCAGGATATTCGGTCGCAGGCCGAGCAATTCTGGCCGAGCGATCGTGCCGACCAGACGCCCGCGGAACTGCCCCGCACGGATGCGCGTGATGCGCACCGGCAAGGTCGCACGCAGGTGGGGGCCGGAGAGAAAGGTCAAGAAGACGTGATCGCCCACCCGGAGACGAGCAATCGCCTCGTGCAGTTCAACATCGTCGATGCCATGGCTTTGCCGCAATTCATCGATGTTTTCGAGGTCAATGGCGGCTCGCATAGTTTTTCCTTTCTCCCGACAGATCGGAGAATAGAGAGAGAGATAATATATTGACCCCGATTGACATACATGCCGCAACAGGCATCACCTACGTAAGACCTCTCTGTATTATACGCATCTGCGAAGCAATAGCCAAGGCGTCCGGCACGTGTTTCTCTTCATCCAGTGTTCTCATGGCGAGCGGGGGGTGTCCACCCCCCGGTTGAACAACAACCGGCGAGCGGGGGGTGTCAACCCCCCGGTTGAACTCTGGCGAGCGGGGGGTGTCCACCCCCGGTTGTTCTACCGGGGTGTTATACTGGGCACGGGGAGATTGGACATTTTTCCCTTTCCCCCCCACCCCAACCCTCCCCCACCAGGGGGGAGGGGGCCTTGGGTCTCCCTCCCCCCCGGTGGGGGGGGGGTGGGGGGGGGGGGGGAGGGGGGCCCATTCAACCGTGCCCCGGATAGCACGC
>Ga0078972_1008757_pt1 | contig 20744 bp, 16 predicted proteins | sample YelNatPaOPGAMG01_FD_67568 | JGI IMG/M metagenome (GOLD analysis project Ga0078972, IMG submission 67568) | Hot spring thermophilic microbial communities from Obsidian Pool, Yellowstone National Park, USA - OP-RAMG-01 (SPADES assembly) (version 2) | ecosystem: Environmental > Aquatic > Thermal...
GCCCTTTTTTCCGTGCACGCTTTTTCGGGCGAGGGGACTATCCGTCCCCTTACGGTAACCCCTGGGTGTTTTTTCCCGAGGGTTTTTCGGGAACGAAGTTCCTGAAAAAGGCTCCTGAAAAAGGGTGCGTACAAAAGTATTTAAGGCACAAACCTAATTACCACACAATGGAGCTAAGAACACAGGTAATGATAATTATTGTAGCAATAATAGTCACCGTATCTGTTATCGGTGGATTTTATCTTTACAAAGAATGGACCACGCCAAAGGAGATTTACAAGCATTACACAGAGAGCAATATCACACTGAACCCGGATGCTAGAATCAATCTTGAATTTTACTCAAAACCAAGTGGTAGAATAACTGGCAACATATCTGCACAAAATGGGATTTCCATATACATACTCAGTGCACAGAGTTTCTTTCTTCTGGGACAGAGCACAAATTTTTCGGGCGTAAAAATCGAACAGTTATATAATGGTACATTTATTACGATTCAATGGGATGTCCCATATGAAAACTACTGGTATGTCGTGTTGCACAATCCTGAAAATCAAACAACGGTCGTGAGTTACGATGTCTGGTGTAGATATCTCAGTTGAAAAGGAAGCGCAAAATACGGAAATTGAAAGGATTCCCACTGCAGTAGCGGATTTTGATGCGATAATCGGTGGTGGCGTACCACGGGGCAGTGTAGTAATTCTTAAAAGTGAAATCGGGGCAGGGCATATTGAATTTGCAATCACATCTCTCGCCAAGCTCATACTGGCAAAGTCAGATAAGGAGTTCTCTGATTTTTATCTGAAGAAATCAAATGGGATTATGCCAGAAAAATTTTTCTTCGTTACAATTTCAAAGCCAAAGGAAGACATACTCCAGGAAGTCCAGGCATCGTTTCCAGATGAGTATTTTAATGCAATCTCAAAGAATGTGAACTTCAAGGATTTCTCAGCGGACTACTTTCGTGCAACGATCGTACCCCCATCCTGGACTGGCGTAGAGACCAGTATATTCAGCAAAGAAAAATCATCTGGCAACATACTTGAAGAGCTGATTGCATTCTTTGACCGGAATGGAAAAAATAGTATGATTGTACTTGATTCCCTGACTGACCTGGTGGTAACCAGGAATGTAGAGTTGCTTGACCTTGTAACACTCCTGAAAGGATTGGAACGGGCTGCGAAGAAGTGGGGCGGTATAATATATCTTCTCCTTACCTCCAACATTCTAGACCCTCAAAAAGAACTCCTGCTAATTGACAGCGTGGATGGCGTCATCACATTTGAGTGGAGCAAGAGCACAAAAACATCAAAAAGGCAGAGATTTATGTATGTGGAAAAATTCATGCCGTTGCTTCTTCATCTGGATAATGAACGCATCACAAAATTTGCAATTGAAATTAATGCACAGGAAGGTCTTATTGTTTCAAGTTATGTGAGGGTGTAAATATGGAACGCGTGGAGACAGGAATTACCGGGCTTGACGAAATGCTGAATGGAGGAATACCCAGAGGACACATTGTCAGCGTGCTGGGTGCGTTTGGAACAGGAAAGACATGTTTTGCAACACAATTCCTCTATCGTGGATTAACGAAGGGAGAAAAAGGTCTCTTTATCACACTTGAGGAAGACGAGGATGCCATTGTCCAAAACGCACTCTCATTTGGTTTTGAACTTCAACCATACATCGATCAGCAACTTCTGGGCATATTCAAGGTGCAACCATCAGAGGCACGAAAATCCATAGAACGCATAAAGTCAGAGCTTCCAGATTTGATTGCGAAATCGGGCGTCAGTAGATTGGTGATGGACTCAATCTCTCTCCTTACCATGATGTTCGAAAACACAGGGGAAATGCGTGAAACACTATTTGGAATCTGCCAGGCGATAAAGAAAAGTGGTGCCACCGCAATATTCACTGCGGAAGCAAGACCAGAGAACCCGAATATTTCCAGAGATGGCATCGTGGAGTATGTGTCCGATGGAGTAATTGTGCTTTACTACATTGAAAATCTTACGGGCTCAAGCGAAATCCAGACCTTTATAAAAATTCTCAAGATGCGCAGAACCGCACACTCCCGGAAGATAAAACCATACACGCTGGGAAAAAACGGGATAACAGTACTTACTAAAGCGGAAGTGATATAGCCAGCTATACTTCCTGCCTGTATTTCTATAACCAAACACCTTTAACCCTTTCGCATCTTCGCAACCGTAAGGCAGACCCAGAGCATAAGCGAGACACCGTAAGCAAGCAGTAGAGAAATTGCACCTCCTAAAATTCCCAGTTTTGGTACAATAATGTAAAGTGTGAGTGCATTTACACATGCAGCAACACCGTACACAAATCCCTCGAGCACGGGTTTACCAAATCCAGTCCATACAGATGCAAACACATCAGAGAGTGAAAAGAAGCACATGCCGAGGGAGAGAACTGGCAACACAACATATGCATCCAGGTATTCATGAGGATACACGAGCAGGATTACATTTTTCGGGAAAAGCAGAAATGGGATTGCGATGCATGTAGAAACCAGAAGTACAAATGAAACCCCGAAGCGCAGATTTCTCGCAAGGCGTTTGTCCCTTGCTGTTTCTGGCAGTAGCACGGTGCTCACCGCAAATGGTGCAAACACAAAGACAGCCATGAGGGTCTTTGCACTCATGTACCACGAAAGTTCTACATCGCTTAAATACGCACTAATAAAAACCGCATCCAGGTTTCCAAGCAGAATGTAGGCAATACCTGAGATATAAAGTGGCACTGAAAATCTAAGCACTTTTTTTAATGTAGCATAACTGAATGAAGTGTGCAATTTTTTTCCCAGAACACGAGAAATTAAAAACGGGAGTGGAAATACTGAAGCGAGGAGGTAAATGCCTGCAAATATTTCAAGTGCTGGAGTGAAGAAGAGGAGTAAGAGGAGCAGGAGGATTCTGCTTGCGTTCGTTGTGATTAGATAGTATGCCAGCATTCTGTAGAAGCCCATTCCCCGTAGCACAGAATACACAATCTGGGAGATGTAGAGTGCGACGCATATCATTGTGAATGCAATGCTCCCGATGTAATACAGTACTGGCAATATCATAATAAGACATACTGCGGTGAATATAACGCTGGATGTGACTACATTCCCGTATTTTTTCTCACCCAGAAACTGTGTAATGGCTGTGAACATGCCAGAAAACAAAACGCTGTACACAATCATGCCAAGTGCAATAAAGTAGCGGAAGACACCAAACTCCCGGATAGGCATGTATCGCGCACACAGAATGAAGAACACGAGGTTGAGTGCGTACCCGATTGCATTCCCTATACCTACTACGATGGTGCTCCGGAGATGTGTGTGTGAAAATACATCCTTCATAAGGAGTACTCCTGCTTCTTGTATGTGCATCTCACCTTGCAATCTTTAACAAATTTACATATCTTTTCAATTTCCTTCATCAGGGGAGGTGGTAACTGCCTAGCACGAATTGCATTTGACAACCGAAATATATCAATGTCTGAAAAATTCTCCCACACTCCTGCTTTAATCAGTATTTCTCGTAACATGTTGTATTCTGGCGTATTCTTTTTCGGCGACTCCAGACGAGGATACTCACTGAGCTTTATCTCGCAGTTTTTTCCCTCAACTACCATCAAATTATTTGCCCTTGCGTATTGAAGAAGCTTATCACGAATCAGCGCCATTTCGCTCTCCGCTGCCTCTTTTATCTCATGCAGTTCTCCGTATCTCGTTGCAAGCTTGTACCCCTCCTCCTCAGTGATTTCCTCAGGTCCGTACTCGTCAATCATCAGTGCATGCCTTTTCATCGGGCAGTATTTCCAGTACAGACACCAGTCGCACAGGACGCCTTCCTTTGGTGGAAACTCGGTAGCGTTCAATATCTCATTTGCAAGTGTCTTTATCTGCTGTTTTAGCATTTCCAGATGCTCTGGTGTCCTAACCGTATCCCGTTCGGTCTCAAATCTCAGGTAGTGCCAGACAAGTTTTACTTCGTTTACATCATCAAACTCCTGCTGGAGTGCAATTTGATATATTGCAAGTTGCTCGTTGTCCATGGTCCAGTCCTTATCGGGAAGCCTTCCCGCAGTTTTATAGTCGTGAATCTCATATTTTCCTTCGCCAACTTTGTCAACACGGTCAACAACACCTGTTACTTCAATTCCATCACCGAGGTCAATTGTAAAATTCTTCTCAATCCAGATGGGAATGCCCTGGTTGAATGGGTGAAATCTTTTGTAATAGCCAGAAATGCACTTGCTTCCCACTTCAAAGTAATGTTCTGGCTTATATTCTGTTTTTACAATTCTTATTTTGTCATGCCAGTTTTTTTTCCACTGGGAAGCGTAAAATTCAAGGACTTCATTCAGTGTATCTCTTTTTCCGTTGATGAGGTCTTTATACAGCTTTTCAAGTGCCTCGTGCACTCTGGAACCCATAAAGGTCTCAATCGTCTCTTCCTCCGTCTCTATTTTATCTATCTTTGCGAGTTTGTACTGGTACGGGCATGTCCTGTACATATCCATGCTGGAATACGAAAGCTTTATGGACATGATGCAGGATAGGCGCATACGCTATATAAAGTGTGTTCTCATTGAGAGCAGATGCGGAAAGTTTTGCATGTGCAGCATATTGCCGAAAGAATTAAAAACATCCCGTATATATTCCGGGATAAGCCCTGGTAGTGTAGTGGTCTATCATCTAGGCCTGTCGAGCCTGGGACTCGGGTTCGAATCCCGACCAGGGCGTCGTTTTCAAAATTGCGTTCAGAATACAATTGCGTTCAGAATACGAAAGTAAGGATGCACATAACTGCAATGGATGGTACTACAAGCATGAGGAAATTGTCGTCAATGTAGTAATTCTTTTTAGTTTCACAAAGCACGCAGAGGATGCTTGCAATGAGTGAAAGTGCAATGCACTGCCAGATTTGCATGCGGCTTAACCACAACATGAAACAGAGAAAAATGGAAAAGGAAATGCACAGACCGTATAACCAGAAATAATTCATTCGTTTATTTCTCAATTCTCCCATCAATGGGTCAATCCATGCAAGCGATAGCACTGTGGGAATCCCGATGTATTCCGGGCACATGATGTAGCAGATAAACAGTCCTGTTGCAGTCCAGAATACTGCGGAGAAGCGGTACTTTTCATACGGTCTTATCCCGGGAATTTGCCAGTTTTTTGTGACTCGAATATACTCAAATTCAAGCACGCAAATAAGGAATATCAGCATGGCATAGTTTTTGTCAATGCGGGTATAGAAAATTGTTGAAGGGATCAAATAATAGACCAATGTTGCATGTAACCCAAAGATATGGGTAGCTCTCCTGAGCAGGTGCTGATTTTTATCCACAATCGCTTGATAACGCTTGGATATATAACGGTTTCATATGTACTCGTACTTTCTTGCCATCTCTTCCAGCTTCTGGATGCGGCGTTCGATTGGCGGATGTGTTGAGAGCAAATTAACAATGGTGCTGGCACTGAAGGGATTTACAATGAACAAAGACGAACTCGCAGGATTTCCTGTTTCGAGTGGACGCCTGTGCACGCCTTTATCTAATTTCCTCAGTGCATCTGCCAGTGCCTTTGGATTTTTTATTAACTTAGCCCCGGAAGCATCTGCCTTGTACTCCCTCGACCTTGAAATTGCAAGCTGGATTAGCATCGCTGCAATGGGAATTGTAATTACTGCGATCACTGCGAGTGCGATAATGATGGGATTTACCTCACGGTCTCGTCCACCCTTGAACAGCATTGAGTAAAATACAAATCTGGCAATTATTGAAATTGCAGAAGCAATAACCGCAGCAATTGTCATCACAAGTATGTCCCGGTTTTTTATGTGCGAAATTTCGTGGGCAATGACGCCAGCCAGCTCCCGGTCGTTGAGCAGCTGGAGAATGCCTTCAGTTACTGCAACCGTTGCATTTTTTGGATTTCGTCCCGTGGCAAAGGCATTGGGCGTTTGCACAGGTACAATCGCAACGCGTGGTACAGGTATATCTGCTCGCCTTGCTACATCTTCTACAATTGCGTATAAACGCGGATACTCATTCTTAGATACAATCCTTGCACCATAACTCCAGAGCACAATTCTATCACTGAAAAAGTATGCGAACAGATTAATTAAAATAGAAAACATGAGAAATACCAGCACAAACTCAATCGAGTTTCCCAGAAAATATCCCGCAGTATATCCAATTCCCACCAGAAGCAGTGTGAGGAGAATGAACAGCCCTGCAGTACGCATTGTTGGATTCATGATATATAATTTAGAACGGGGTTTATTTTAAGTTTGCGGTAGGTCGCATGTCCTGTTTATTGATACCCAGTATCCCGCTGGGAAGATGTGGTTTGCAGAAGGAAATCGTCAACGCCTAATCCTGAGCTCCTTCTAAATCTTTTTTTGCATCCAGCACTTCTTTTTCAATCCCGATTTTTCTTGCAACGGTCAGTGCATCCTCAATTGCCTGTTTGTATTTTTCCATATCTCCCTGTGTGTAGTATGTCTCCGCAAGGTCAACCATGTTGTACACATACATCCACTTATCCCCGGTTTTGACGCAGAGATTTTTTGTCTCTATGTAGCATGCAATGGCTTTCTCTAACTGCCCGAGTTCGAAGTAAATGTTTCCGATGTTGTTCATCGTAATAGCCATTCCTGCCAGGTCATGAATCTTCTCCTTTATCTCCATGCTTTTTTTCTGCCACTCCATCGCAAGCTCAAAATTTTCCAGTTCATAATCAACCATTCCTAAGTTGTTGTACACAAGCGATAGTCCGTACAGGTCACCAATCTTCTGCATGATTTGTTCTCCTTTTTTGAGATACTCAGCACTCTTTGCATAATCACCAGTATAGTAATAAATCGCACCGAGACGATTGTACACATGTGCAGTATCATGCTCAATACCATGCTTGATAAATTTCGCAAGTGCTTGCTCCTGGCTTTTTATTGCATGCTCATACCGTGCACAGCGCTCATGGATGTATCCTTCCATGCTCAGTGCTCTTGCAAGTGCGATATCTTTCGCCATTGCATCGCTCGCATTATTCGCTCCCGCCTTTGCAATTGTATCAAATGCAATTGATATGTATCTGAGTGCATCATCAGCGGAACCCATCTTTAGCGACACCTCTGCAAGTTGTGTGTATGCCTTTCCTTTTTCCAGTGCATCTTCACCCAGCAACTTAATCTTCTGTTCTATAATTTCCACTACATCACGAAAACGCCCGCAAATAATCATGAGGTCAATAATTTTATCACATACCCGCAGTAATTTTTTTCGTTCGTCATCAATTCTGGAATTTAAATTTTTGTACATCATAAAAAGAATTTCAATCGCTTCATCATAGGCAAACTTCTCCGCAAGCTTCTGTGCGGCATCCAGTCCGTATTCGTTGATTTTGTCAAGCGTTTCAGATTTTATATAGTGGTATGTCATCTCTACCAGTTTACTTTCATCACCCTTTTTAACCTCCTCTTCCAATATGTTACCCAGTTTCTCATGATACATCTTTCTCAATTCCAGGTTCATCTCCTCATAAATTACATCCCGTATTTTTGAAAGTTCAAATCGATAAGCATTCTGCTCGTGTTTTATTAAACCGTGATTTTTTTCAATTCTTGATAGTATCTTGAGCAATTTTATTTTATCCATGTCTGCAATTTTTTCAAGTATTGTTGATGTGAATTGAAGCCCAACCACGCTTGCAATCTCAACCAGTTCGAATTCATCTTCTGTCAACCTGGAAATTCTGTCCTTTATTATCTCGTACATTCTCTCCGGAATCTTAATCTCGCGTTCATTGTACAGCCAGACCGTACCCTCGTTTGTAAGCAATCCTTTATCATACAGGTACTTTAAAATTTCAATCACAAACATGGGATTGCCTTCAGTTTCCTGATATATCTTTTCCTTAAATGAGGCGCCGATATAACCGCCCAGCACATGCTCGATAAGCTCACCAGTTGCCTCAGGTGATAGAGCTCCCAGATGAATGGTCTCTATCAGATTGTCTTCCTTCATTGCTTGCATAAACTTCGAGAGTGCCTGAGCGCTTTCCTTTCCAATGTCCTCTTTTCGTACCGTGCAAATCAGTCCGAGTGGCACCTCGGCGATGTCCCTTAGAATATAATTCAGAAGCGAAAGTGTGGATGTGTCCGCCCATTGCAAATCATCAATTATGAGAATTGCAGGCGCCTCTGCTGCATATCGTTTCAATCCACGAACTACATTCTCAAATATGCCTGTCTTCTTTATCTCTGCGCCTATTTCGTGTGAAGTCCCATCGTATTTTTTGCTCTCAATCAATGCCTTCATGAGCGTTGTTGCCATCTTTTCAGCATCATCCGGATTTTTTTGTTGTGCAATATCTCCCACGATTTTCTCGATTTCATCAAGCAATTTTTCAAGGTCATCAATCAGATATTCATTTTCTGCACCTTCCAGGAGTGCAACTAGATTCAGATTTCTGGATGGTAGATTCATAATTGTGAAGGTGCCGTGCCGCATCACGCCCATCTTTTCCGAGGTTTCCTGCGTAGATTCCCCTGCTATCTGGCTCATCGAGTCCTTTATAAAATTTTCCACTGCGGTTACCATACCCAGAAAAATATCAGTATCGATGTTTTTATCAGTGCGTTCAAATCTGAATAAAATGATGCCACCCTTGTTAACTACATATATTGCGTCTAATCTTGGCACTGCGGTTGCGAGGAGATGCTCTTTGCCCATGACTTTCAGAATCTGGACGAAGGGAGCAAATGGAGGGGCATCTGGCAGACACCGGCTCACCAGTGTTCTTACATTTTTGTTCATGCAGTATTTTTGAGTTTCTTCAATGATTCTGGTTTTTCCAATACCACCGTCGCCGATGATAAAAAACGCTTTCCCATGACCCGATTTTATTGATTCCACGAAATCTATGATTTGCTCGATTTCAGTTCTGCGGTCTATGAACGCAGGTGGAATATTCAATTTTTCCATTGGACAGGAAATTACTACGATGTATTAAGCACTTTCTCAGGGTTTTCATAAATTTTTCAAATATTGAATTAACCTCAGATGTTACGCAGTGTAAATCACATCCATTCTCCGCTCAAACAACACCTTCTGCTCCGGCTTGAACAGATTTGGGGGCACCTCGAACACAACTTTGCAATCGTACTCATGAGCAAGGTCTACGATGTCCTTCACAAACTTCAGCACATTGATGAAATCGTAGACGAGCATGAAGATAGGTAGAGTATCGATGTAAACCAGCCCCTTGCCAGGATTCTCTTTAATAAACGAAATAATTCGCAAACTCACATCAAACTCCATTTTTCTGGGTGATATTGCACTTTCGTGAGCACTCGTTTCAGTTATCCAGATTGATTTTATCTCCGTGCCTTCTGGAAAGCCCATGGTAAACTTCTTCGGGAAGTGTGCACTCACACCCAGCACCTTATAGCCCTTTATTCTTGCCTTCAACTCCGCACGCGTCTCTCCCAGTGCCTCCACCATGATGGCATGTCCTGTGTTTATATTGAATTCCTTCGCAGGATAACGCCTTCCTTCTTTGTCCTCTGCCAGTTCCTTGCTTGCAATGCTCTTTATAAAACTGATTTCCTGCTCGTTGTATGCCTCGCTTGTCACTGAAAAAATGAGCACTGAGTTCTTGCTCACCGCCTCGTCTGCCACGGACTTCAGAAATTCATGTGTGTTCTGAAATCCATTTATGGCGCTGAGATAATCCAGGTCGTCGATATAAACCACACGGTTCTCGCCTTCTCGAAGGAAGGAGTATATGTGGTATGAAATCTCAAATTCCAGCTTTGCGGGTTCAATTGTGTTTTCTTTGCTCGTGATTTCAGAAACCCAGATAACTGGCAGTTTTGTGAATTCAAATTCAGCACGGACATCCTTTGGTGCCTTCGTTGTGATACATAGCCCTGGCATCTTAGTGGCAAGGTACCTGAATGTCTCGAAGCCCTTCCTTCCATCCTTTGAAAGCACAATGACTACATCCCCTGGCTCCACATTTATCTTTGTCTCGTATCTTGCCACATCCTTTATTCCATTTTCCACGACTGCGGTAATTGAAAACATCTTGTATTTAATGCCACCATACAGCAGGAACACATCCAGAAAAATTGTGTAGAAACTCCCTGAGAGAAACTCACTCACCGATTGAGTCCCTGGTATATAATCACCAAATATGTTTATTGGCACGCTCAATCCCACGAATATCAACGAACCGATTGCAACAAGCTGGACTCTCGTTTTTTCAATCTTCGTTTTTGCATGCATATATGCAGAATAAAAATTATAGAAAATAATGCCCAGTATCGCAAGAATAAGTATGCTCCAGTATATCAACAATGGCCCGAATTGAATCCCATAACCTTCTGCGTAAAATTCTAAGTCCCAGACCATCACAGGTGTAAATACCGCAATCGGAATATAGACAAGAAATGCAAGGATAAGCAAGAATGCAAGGTACTTCTCCTCTTTTTTTGTGATTTTTCTGATAGGATACATAAATGAAACATAGATTGCACTCAGAAATATTCCAACTACACCGATTGTAATTATCTTTGCAAAGAGCAAGCCATACGGGTAGTACCAGAATGTGTGAAATTCTTCTGGCGGCACAACAATCCAGCCAAGACCAATCTCACCGACTGCCCAGAGAAGCACTCCACCAAAGAAGGGTATGAATATCTTTTTCAACTCTTTTGGTGTTCTGAGCAGGTATATGATAAATGCAATGTGCACGATGAGCGAAACGACAGATGGAAGCACATGGATATTCAGTTGCATCAAATCCCGCATAAAGGATACCATTACATAAACCTGCTGTAGCATCGTTCTGGTGAGCAATCAGGACATGTTCATAAGCAATATATTTTTGATTGTGCCTGCCCTCCATTCTTAACAGAAAGTTTTAAATTGAACAACGACAATATATCATATCATGCTCAAAGAAGGCAGTTTACCGCAGTCAACCGATGGCGACCCATATCAGCCCATCCAGATTCGTGTTTACGATACCAGTATTGAATTACATTATGGCACAAGGTATTTTATAAATTCCACAGAACTCAACGACGCCACGCATTTTGCCGTTGCACATGCACTTGCAGGCAGGGGAATCTTACCCGTTATATTTACACGAGAAAGCAGGGAGAATGCCACGAACAAGTATCCACAGAACGCAAAAATCTACTATTTTTCAAATTACATAAAGACAAAGGACACAATATCACCACTGAGCATCAAATACATTGAGTGGCTGGTTGAGGCAGAGCGGGAAAAATTCTTTCTGCTCATCGACTGCATCGATTATCTCAGAATCTATAATGAGATGCAAAATCTGCTTATGTTTGTGGAGGAATTATTTGATATTGTTGCGCGAAAGAAGGCAATTCTCATCATTCCAGTTTATTTGCCAGCGTTTGAGCAGCAGGAAGTGCACCTGCTTGAAAGGTTTGGTGAGACAATTTCTCTGAAGGCATAGCACTGAGCGCATCGAAAATCTCACAAATTTCTCTATCTGCACTCAGCACATTCGGGTCTGCGTGTAGTATGAATGTAAATTTCATCTGTTTACTCATTTCAATCACTGCTTCAAGAAACTCGATTATTGCATTTTTCGAATTGTAGAGCAGGAGATACTCAACACCATCAAGGAGCACATCTGCATGTGGGTGTGTGCGTGCAAATCTCTTTATGCGTGTTAGAATCTGTGCAATACTGTTAGCTTTAAGCGTGTTTTTACCTCCAACTGCACTAAGCCAGCAAATCTCAATCTGCGACATCCCATACTTATATCTGAGATAGTCGGGATGATACCTTGAGATACACAAACCTTCCTTTGCCTTTACCAGCATTTCGAAACCTGCTTTTGGTTTAATTTCGTAGATGATACGGAGACACATTTCCCATCACCATCACATATTACCGTGTATGTAGTATATAAATGCAAAATGTGAAATCACAGTTTGAAATTGTGAAACAAAATGCAGATAAGTGTGCAAGTTCGCGTTTTGTACCAATCAGTTCGGCGTTTGTACCAAAATTCACTTATATGCAGTCGTCCGTGATAGTTGCGGTGATAGCCATGCATAAAGATAAGGTATTTTCTGGTATTGCCCTGGGCTGTGTTCTAATACTGAGCGTTCTCTCAATGCAGGCAGGGGCAGGAGGTGTTGCAGGAACACCAGCACCTGCAGGGTACGGCGAGACAAAAAACATGACATTTTACTTCCACAATGAAACGGTTGCGAACTGCATCTTTGACTACTCAACCACCTACATCTTTAACACGATTTTAGGAAGCAAGATGGAAAGCATCGGGAGATGGGGAAGCGTTGTTCTTGACTTCTATCTCTCCCCGCAGCTAGCCAGTAATATCACAATCTGCGGTGATGTCACAGTTGTGTTCTATTTGAATATGAGTGCCACAAGCAACAACTTTAACGGGAATTTGGGTCTCTGGCTGTATGATGTGTCGTATGTCTCGCCCGGCGGTGTGGAAACCAGTGTGGAGATTGGAAATGCCCAGAAGGCACTGGTGCTTACCACAAATATCGCAGCGTATGCAGTAACAATTCCGTCTGTGAATTACACAGTTGAGCAAAATCACAGTTTAAGGGCGCGGGTGAGTGTGAGCGGAGGTGCGAGCAACTATTACTTCATGTGGTTTGGAACTGGAAACTGGGATTCGAGGATAATACTGCCAATGCGTGAATCAATTCATGTGGAATCCATTGGCACATACGATTATCTCGGAAACCCCACATTCTCGTTTGACCCGATGGCAACCAATACAACGATTGTTGTGAGGACAAATATCACGGACCCGTTCGGGGGCTATGACATATACTGGGTAAATCTCACGGTGATGAATTCGAGCGGGGCAGTGCTGCCTGAGTTGAACAATGTATCGATGCTCAGGATTTCCGGGAATAACAGGAGTTTTATTTCGGTTTACCACTACGAATTTAATTACTCCGGTCTTATGCCTGGCAAATACACAATTCTCGTGTGGGCACTCGACCTCAACGGATATTACTGGTATACCCACATGCAGCAATTTGAGTATGGCCCATATCCAGATACGAACACCACATACTTCTATATCGGCAGACTTCCTGTGTATGCAAACTTCAAATGTGTGGATGCAGGCAACAACTCTTTGATTGGTGCGGTGGTTGAGGCAAGGATTGGAAATGTAACTGTGGGAATGAATTTCACGGATGCGCACGGACTGGCAAACCTTACATTGTCTCCCGGTAACTACACAATTGCGGTTTTATGGCAGGATGTGAGGGTTGCAGGAGAAGTTGTATCCATTCAGGATAACATCAGCGAGGAGAATGCAATCATCATCCAGTGTGCTGTTTACCGTGCAGGTTTTAGAACGATTGACAGCGATGGAGAGATACTGGGCAACGCCCTTCTGTACATAACGCATCCGAATGGCACAATCTTCGAACTCAAAACCGATGAGCATGGAATTGCAGCGAATGTATCCATACTCCAACAATTGCCAGGTGGAAATTACATGGTAAAGGTGCAGTGGCGTGGAATATATGTTGGCCAGGCAATCATTGCACTCACGCACAACGCTCCGCCGTATTACACAATCTCCTGTGCAGTGTACACAATCACATTCATAGCAGAAGACAGCAGAGGTGCACCCCTTTCCGACTGCAACATTGTAGTGTATGACAATGCAACTGGCTTCATCATGAACTACGGGTATACAAACGCCAGCGGGATGTGTGTTCTCAAGTTGCCGAATATCACTGCGGATGTACAGGTATACTGGCATTCCGTGATGGTGCATCATGGCTACTACAACATTGCAGGTAGCGGGAACATACAACTAAACTGCAGTGTGTACTATCTAACTGTTTATGTGAGTGACAGCGAGGGAAAGAACATCGTGGGTGCATCGGTGCGTGTCTACGGAAGCACTCTGGTGGATGCAAATGTGACGGATGAAAATGGCAAATGCGTCTTCAGATTGCCTGCTGGCAATTACACGCTGATTGTGGACTACCGTGACACGATAATGCTGGCAAAAATAGATATGCACACCAGTGATACAATAAATCTCTCCGCAGACACAACACACCGTATTGTATTCCCCGCAACACCATTCTATGCCACACCGCTCTTCGCCTTCAGTGCAATCATTGCAGTGCTTATTGCGGTTATCCTCGTGCTTCTCGCCTCCATACTGCGAAAAAGAAAGGCGGAAGGAAATAAGCATTAAATACCCTGAAAATCATTACCAAATAAAATGCACAAGCCACTTATCACACGATATGCGATAGTGATGTATGCCCTTCTAAGCTACGGCAGGTTCAACGCATGGGAGACACTTCAGGCAGATAGAAATACATCAGCGACAGCAATTGCAAGAATCACGGGACTGAGTGAACGGCATGTAAGCAATTGCCTGAACAAGCTCATAAAAGATAAACTGGTGGAACAGCGATATTTACACATACCGGGTGAGAAATTAAAGAAGCGTGTTTATCGGCTCACTGACAAAGGCATCGAATGTGCGAAGAATTTTGAGGCACAGATAAAACAGAGGAAGTTTCTGTACAGAATAGAGCACGAGGAGGGACTTGCTACACTTGAAGACCTGTCCATGAAAACTGGGCTGACTGTTCTGGACATTCTTGTGTACGCACGACACGACCGGATTGTGATTGATGATAGGTCACGCATGGCTCCAGGTTTTTCCCGTGTTATTCCATATGTTCCCGCCCGTATTTACGGTCGTGAAGCAGAGATAAAACTACTTCGTGATTTTGAAAAAAGTGACGCAAGGATTTGTATAATTTCTGGCATTGATGGAATCGGGAAGACCACATTGCTTAGAGACGCATTATCTGCATATCATAAGAAGTACATGTTATTTGAAGTGCGGACTTACACCTCCGGGCTATCTGTGTTTCTCCAGGATTTCTCCAGTTTTCTTACACATATTTCTGTGCTTTCTAAATCTACTGCCTGGAATGTTGAGAAGCTCAAACAGGATATTCTTGCCCATGTGCACGAAATCGATGCTGTGCTTGCAATTGATGACTTCCAGAATGCAGATGAGGAACTTGCACATTTCATAATGGAACTTGCAGAGCGGAGCATTTCGCAGAATACTGGGCTGAAGATTATACTCGTTTCCAGCAGCAGGGGGAAGCACTTCAGTGTGCATGACAGGATGAGTGGTAGAGTACTGGAAATCAATCCGCAACCGCTGGATTTTGAACATGCAAAGACGATGCTCGCAGAACGGGGTGTGCCTGCAGAGAAAATGCATGAATTGTACGAAATCACACACGGGATTCCCGCACTTCTGGAACTTGTGAATTATGAGAGCACCACGGACACCATGTTATCCCATGATTTTGTGGAAAGAGACATACTGGGAAAGCTAACGGAGGCAGAACTGAAGGTGCTCAGTGCAGCCGCACTTTTCATTCTACCATTTGAGCCAGAGGCAATATTTGCAGTCCTGGGTCTCGGAAGTATCGACTATGAAATGCTTGAGAAACTGCATGACTGTTTCCTGCTCAAACGGGATGTCACAGGCAGATACGCCCTGAATGAAGTTGTGCGCAACGCTATACTCAAAAAAATGCCGCAGGCAAGAATTTCTGAGTTACACTGGCGTATCTGTGAATTCTATGAAAAACAGGGAGAGCACCTCATTCATGCACTTTATCATGCGATTGAATCCCAGAAACTGGATGAGATTGAGAATTTTATTGCAAGAAACAGGTATGTCTTGCTCAACCGCGGGAATCTTCCACTGATTGAGAGGTACATGAATTCACTGCTTGAAAAGATGCGTATAAAACACTGGCGGTCAGAAAGCATACTTTTGTTCTACGGCGAAATAATGGAAACAATGGGATTCTGGGATAAGGCAGAATGGTTTTACAGAAGATTGCCAGAAAATCCTGGGGCATTGATTAAGCTTGCTGGATTGTTGATAAGGAGGGGTGCAGACCCCGCTACAATCCTGAAAATTCTGGAGAATGTGAAGATTGCGGGACAATACAATTCTGATGAACTGCACGCCCAGCTTTACTATCATCAGGGGCTTCTCGCAGAATACAGCGGTGATTTGAATACTGCACGGGAAAACTACCACAGGGCAATAAATATCTGCACAAAAATATCCATACCCATCATCGAGACATACGCATGGCTTGGACTGGCAAGAACAAGTTTGTACATGGGCGAGCATGAGCAGTGCATGCGTCTCCTTGCCAATGTGAAGAATCTCATGCTGCTCACAGACGGTTATATCGAGCGTGCATTGCTGTACATTGCACTGGGCAGTGTATACAGGGAGCTTAAAAAACACCAGGAAGAAATAGGCATGCTAGAGGAGGCACTTAAGTTCGCCCAGCAGGTTGGTGAAAAGCGGTTGATTGCAGCAGCGTACATCGGGCTTGCAGGTGCATATATCGGGTTAGAGCAGTATGCGACTGCGGAAAAATACTTCCAGAATGCAGTATCCGTGAAAGGTGAAATTTCTGACTGGCACATGCGTCTAAATTTAGAGGCACTGCGTCTGTTCTTCTGGGATTCAAACGGAAAGGATGCGGTCATGGAAGATGTAATTAAGCCACTGAAACAGTTACTCCAGAAGCCCGTAAACATGCTGTATGCAAGGAGCATGGCGCAGTGGTGCGATGCGGTGCTTGCCCTGAAAACTGGTAAGAAAGAACCTGTTTTTTCACAACTCACAAAAAAATAAAAGGTTGGGGAGAAAGGAAAAAATTGTTCATTGGGAATTTTTAAATACTCCCTCAGTATCCTGGTATCCAAGGTGGTGGTGCTCCTGGTCCATTCATTTGCATACCTCCAAATATGGATATGGCACCGCCACTTTTTAAATGTAAAATGTGATTTCACAGATTAGTTTTATATAGTAGATGTGCACATAATCTTAGATCCAATCAATCCGTAGATTTTTTCACGATGTTGTGCCTGCAGAACACCACCCAGAATTTGTGAAATCATACTTCACACGGAAGTCAGGAGAGGCACAGATGCAGTGCCCATCTGCGTGCCCGAGCTTCCTACTGAAACATTTTTATCCCACATTACTTTGTACGGTGCGTGATTAAATGGCTAAAGAACGCATAAAGAAAATCATTAAGAACTTGGACAGTGCGAAAACTGATGTGGATGTCATCGTGCTCAGAAATTCGACGGAGCCGAACATCGACCCCAACTTTTTTTATGTGACTGGATGTGCCTATGGACTGTTCGAGGGCTCGTTGTGTCTCGTATGGAATGACGGAAGTGCAGAGATACTCACCACCAAACTCGAGGAAGAGACCGCAAAGCACAGCAAACTGCCTGTAAGCACATTCAGAACACGAGATGAGCGCACAAAGATGCTGAAGAAGAAACTGGCTGGTGTGAAAAGAATCGGGATTAACTTTGAAAATATCACGCACCAGGGATACCTGGATACCGTGAAGTGCACAAAGAAGGCAAAGGTGGTTGATGTCTCCGAGGCACTGAAAAAGGCGCGGATGATAAAGGACAGCACGGAAATTGAGCGCATTGCAAAGGCATGTGCAATCGCCTCAAAGGTTGCGGAGGAAATACCAGAAATCATTACAAATCTAGGTATGAAGGAAAGCGAGGCAGTTGCGGAGATAAACTACCTCATGTCCAGGTATGGCGCCTCATCACCCTCATTTGAAACAATTGCGGCATTCGGGAGCAATGCTGCAGAGCCACACTACACTGCATGCACCGCATCCCTGAAAAAAGGCGATTTCATGCTGTTTGACTTCGGTGCCAGATACATGAGATACTGCTCCGACATTACAAGAACTTTTGTGGCTGGTAAGGCAACGAAGGAGCAAAAGAAAATGCACGAGGTGGTGCTTGAAGCACAGGCGGAAGCCATTGACTTTATTTCAGCTGGTAAGTCAGGTACGGAGTGTCATGCAGTTGCTGAGCAAGTCATAAACAAATCCCGGTACAAGGGCAGATTCACGCACGGGCTCGGGCACGGGCTGGGCCTCACAGTGCATGACCCTGGTGGAATGAGTCCCACACAGGACATCGTACTCGAGGAAAACATGGTGCTTACGGTCGAGCCAGGCATATACATCCCCAGGATCGGTGGTGTGCGCATTGAGGATGATATTCTCGTGACAAAGAACGGGTGCAGGTTACTTACAGATGCAGAACGAGAACTCAGGGAGATACGGGTGAAGTGATGCTTCCAGAGGAGCACAGGCATTGTGTGATATGCGATAAGGTAATCCCACCGGACAAGAAGGTGTGCGGTAAGAAGTGTCAGGCAGAACTGGATGCACGATTGAACAAGAAAAAGATGCTCGTGTACTTTCTGTATGCAGGCATTGCCATATTCATGCTCATACTTATTCTCCAGCTTGCGGGATTGAGATGAAGGTTGTTGTGGGTGGCACATTTGATTGCTTTCATCGTGGTCATGAGGCATTGCTTGGCAGGGCATTTGAGGTCGGGGATGAGGTGCACATCGGTGTTACAAGCGATGCATTTGCGAGCAAAAAAGGCAAGATAAGCCAGTACAGCGAGAGAGTCGAGGCAGTAACACGGTTTGCATCGAGATTCGGAAAGCCCTTCACAATCTCAAAACTTGATGATGTGTACGGCGAGACATTGCAGGAGGGCATTGATGCCATCGTGGTTTCCACGGAGACGCTGAAGCAGGCAAAGAAGATAAACGCACTGAGAAAACGGCGGGGATTGAAACCGCTTGAGATATTTGTAGTCAAGAAGGTGCTGGCAGAGGACCTTTTCCCGATATCATCCACACGCATCAGGGAAGGTGAGATAAACAGAATGGGGAAGCGCTTGCGTGCTCTCACAATTGCGATTGGCTCAACAAATCCTGTTAAGATTGAAGCCACAAAGCAAATCCTTGCGAAGATTTTTCCAGCGGTGGAAATGCGGCTCTATCCCAGGAGTGTGGACTCGGGTGTTGGCTCACAGCCGTTCGGCAATGCAACAATAAGAGGTGCAATCAATCGTGCAATGCAGGCAATCGGTGATTGCGATTACGGGATAGGTATTGAGGCAGGGCTGTTCTACATTCCTGGCGTTAAGAAGTACTACGATGTGCAGTACTGCGTGATTGTGGATAAGTTCGGAAGAAGAACGGTGGGGCACGGGCCTGGCTTTTGCTATCCAGATGAGGTCATTGAATGCGTGAAACACGGGGATACAGTTGAGGATGCGATTGAGAAGTTGTACGGAATAAAGAAGATTGGTCAGAGCATAGGTGCAATCGGCTTGCTTTCCAGAGGGCACACAGACCGCATGCAAATCACCCAGCAGGCGGTACTGATGGCATTTGTACCGAGATTGCACGGATGGGAGTGAGGGCAGAGATTGTTTCCTCGCCTGCCTCTCTGCACACCTGGCGTGTTCTGCATCGCTCACCATTGCATAGAAGCACATCGTCTGAAAGTGTAAAATTACCCTTCATAAGTACCATCCACGAATACGAAATCCGGGAAGTTCGAGTAATCAAACCGAGATTCGTCAGGTACATATACGGCACCATAATCATTTCTACCTAATATAAACCCAAAGCCAACAATTGAATCTTTCAGAATAAAGCGAGTAAGGTTAAATTCTGTTTCCACAAGGTGGCCTTTCACCGGGTCGATTGTATAATTAACAGGTTCTTCTGGGTGTGGTTCAGGCCAACCAAGAGTCCCGATTGCCGGTGTAAGAAAACCTCGCTCCTCAACACCCACCCAAAAAGACACATCGTCATCCGTTTGGTAATTATATTTATCGTCGTTCAGGTTGTCAAAGAGAAGGTATATTAAAATTCCGTTCTGGACAATATGATGCTCCTCATAATCATTATAAATCATCAACACAAACAGCTTTGTGGCATTGTACTTAAACGCCAGTTCTAACCTGAAAGTGCCATTTACAAGTTTCTGCTCCTGTGCAGTCCAGGTATATACATAATGTGCAGTATCGTTCCACTCACCAGGTGTCTCAATCCCATCTATCACGGGGATTGTGACCGCTTTGTAACACAGGATTGTTCTCGGAAGATGCCCGCTCCTGGGAAGTGAGTTATACCACCAGAACCAGCAGGTCACGGAAATTACCACACACACAGTCACCACTACTCCGAGGATTTTGTAGTGCCTTCTGAGCCACTTTCCAGCACGGGGATGCTTGCCTTTCTGCTCCTCGCCCGCAGTCATCGTCTCACCACCCTGGGATGTTTCATACTTTCCCTCATTTCTTCTCCTCCAACTTTTGCTTTATCTTTTTGTATGCTCCGTGCCCACGCCATACCACGAATTTTGGCTTAAGCAACTGCTTCTTACTTCTCTTCATCTTGAGCACTATAACAACAAGAAGGATTACAATTATTATATCTGCCACTATATCTGCCCCCAGATGTAGAAAGAATACATCTTTCCACGACATCCCAGTATAATAGTCTAGGAGTGTCAAAGGAATGTCTATAGTGTTTAGGTAGTGTATCCATTTATCTACCCAAATGTCCTGAATGCTTTGCTCAGGCGGAGGAAGATTAAACAGAGAAAGATATATACATAATACCCATGTATCGGCGTTCTCCTCCTCTAAGAACCTTGTACGCTCACCACTAAATTTATCAATATTCAGGATTGTAAGATACACATTAAGAAAAGTTAGTGTATAAT
>Ga0078972_1008758_pt1 | contig 20743 bp, 19 predicted proteins | sample YelNatPaOPGAMG01_FD_67568 | JGI IMG/M metagenome (GOLD analysis project Ga0078972, IMG submission 67568) | Hot spring thermophilic microbial communities from Obsidian Pool, Yellowstone National Park, USA - OP-RAMG-01 (SPADES assembly) (version 2) | ecosystem: Environmental > Aquatic > Thermal...
ATGATTATGATTTTTCTCAAATTTTTTCTAAACAAATTTTAGCCTTAGGTAAAAAAGGAGATATGGCTCTTGGAATTAGTACCAGTGGAAAATCTTCTAATGTAATATCCGCTTTAAAGGTGGCTAAGGAAATAGGTTTACATACAGTAGGCTTAAGTGGAGGAGATGGAGGATTAATGAAAGATGTATGTGATTATCTTATTTTAGTTCCAAGTTTTGAAACACCTCGTATTCAAGAGGGACACCTTTTATTTTTACATATCTTTTCTGAACTTTTAGAAGAAATTATTTTTTTTCAATAAAGATGCTTCTTGCTATAGAAACTTCTTGTGATGAAACAGGGGTCGCCCTTTTTTCTGAAAAGGGAAATTTAATAAAACATCTTCTTTATTCCCAAGTAGCTCTTCATTCTCCTTTTGGAGGTATAGTTCCTGAAATTGCTTCACGTAAACAATTAGAGGTTCTTTCTCCTCTTATAAAAAAATTATTAAAAGAAACAAAAATTTCTATTCAAGAAATTAAGGGAGTATGTGTAACCTTTGGTCCTGGGCTTATAGGTTCAATTTTAGTAGGTGTTTCGTTAGCAAAGGCATTGTGTTTTGCTCTTAAAATTCCTCTCTTTGCAGTTGATCATTTACAAGCTCATCTTTTTTCTATATTTTTAGAAAGGGAAGTAAAATTTCCCTACATAGGACTTCTTGTTTCTGGTGGGCATACAGCTCTTTTTTTAGTAAATTCTTGGGAGGATTATAGACTTTTAGGACATACAAGAGATGATGCAGCTGGAGAAGCCTTTGATAAAGTAGCTAAGCTCCTTAATCTTTCCTATCCAGGAGGTCCTATTATAAGTAAACTTGCAGAAAAAGGGAATAGAAATGCTATTTCCTTCCCCAGACCGCTTTTAGAAGAAGATACTTTTGATTTTAGTTTTTCAGGGCTTAAAACAGCTGTTTTAAATTATTTAAAAATAAATCCCCAGTATAAAATTGAGGATGTATGTGCAAGTTTTGAAGAGGCAGTTTGTGAAGTTCTAATAGAAAAAACCTTAAGAGCAAGTGAAAAATTAAATATTTCAAGAATTGTAGTTGTAGGAGGAGTAGCTTCCAATCAAAGATTAAGAAAATCTTTTGCTGAAAAGGCTCAACAAAAAGGGGTTGAGGTTTATTTTCCTTCTCCAGAATTTTGTACTGATAATGCTGCTATGGTGGGAATAGTTGGATATTACAAATGGAAAAATGGGCTTTATGATACTTTAGAAAAGGAACCCTATGCAAGGTCAATCTTTAAGAAATTTAATTTTCAAATTCAGCCTTGAGATTAAATTCCTTTATTTTTTTCTGTAAATAAGCTCTTTCCAAACCTATTTCTCTTGCTGTTTTAGAAATATTTCCTCCGTATTCAAGAAGCTTTCTTTTTAAAAATTCCTTTTCAAAAAGGAGTTTAGCTAATCTGTAATTTTTTTCTTTAAACCATGGCTCTGTATTTTCTTGCAAGCTTTCTCTCTTTTTTATTAAATTTTTAAAATCAGAAGGTAAATCTTTATAACTAATTTCAGAAGAAGAAGATATTATTACTAATCTTTCTATAAAATTTTTAAGCTCCCTTACATTTCCTGGCCAATCATATTCCATTAAAGCTTCTAAGGCATCACTTTTAATAATTTTCTTCTCACAACCTATCTTATAGCTAAATTCTTCTAAAAATTCTTCTACTAATATAGGAATATCTTCTTTTCTTTCTCTTAAAGGAGGAATAAAGATGGGGAAGACGTTTATTCTAAAAAAGAGATCCTCTCTAAATTTTCCTTTTTGGATTTCTTTTAATAAATCCTTATTAGTGGCTGAAATTATTCTTACATCAATTTCTATAGATTTATTACTTCCTAAACGTTCAAATCTTTTTTCTTGTAAAACTCTTAATAATTTTGCTTGGGCATCAAGGCTTAAATCTCCTATTTCATCCAAAAAAAGGGTTCCTTTATGTGCTAATTCAAGCTTTCCTTTTTTAAAACTTTGAGCTCCTGTGAAAGCTCCTTTTTCATATCCAAAAAGTTCAGATTCTATAAGGGTTTCAGGAATGGCTGCACAATTTATTTCTACAAAAGCTTCTTTTGCTCTTTTTGAATATAAATGAATTAACTTTGCCACTATCTCTTTACCAACCCCAGATTCTCCCTGAATTAAAACAGTGGTATCTGTAGGAGCTGCTTTTAAAATAAGTTCTCTTATTTTTTGGATAGCAGAAGATACTCCAGAAAGTTTTACTTCTCCAAAAATGTTTTCTCTTAATCTTTTGTTTTCTTCTTCTAAGAGAGCTAACTTTAAAGCATTTTCTACAGTTACAATAACTCTTTCATAAGAAAGGGGTTTTTCAATAAAATCAAAAGCCCCCATTTTGATTGCTTTTACTGCTGTCTCAATATTTCCATGTCCTGAAATTACTATAATTTGAACCTCTGGATAGGTTTTTTTGATTTTTTCTAAAACCTCAAATCCATCTATATCTTTTAACCACAGATCAAGAAGAATGACCTTTGGTTGTTTAAAATTTATCTCTTTTAAAAGTTCCTTACCCCAAAGAAAACTTCTTACTTGAAAATTTTCATCTTTGAGAATATCTTCAAGGGTTTCAAGAATACCTTTTTCATCATCTAAAATCCAAATTTCACCCTTCATTATAATTTAAAATGATATTATTTTATGAATACTTGTCAACCTTATACTTCCACAGAGCTTTATAAGTTAAAAAGGGTTGACAAAAAAAATTAAAATGTTAACGTTAACCTTTAAAATTAAAATTGGTTAACAAAATTTGTGGAGGGTTTAGTTATGGAAGCAGAAATTAAAAGAATAGCATTAGTAGATGTTATTTTGCCAAAAATTGAAAATAAAACTTTTGTTTTATTAAGAAACATTTTCTTAGTTTTAAGTTTTACTTTATTAACCGCAATTTCTGCTCAGTTAAAAATTGAGATTGGTCCGGTTCCAATTACAGGTCAAACTTTTGCAGTGTTACTTTGTGGAGCTTTGCTTGGAGCAAAAAGAGGTTTTTTATCTCAATTTTTTTATTTATTAGGAGGGTTAGCTGGAATTCCTTGGTTTGCTGGTGGAGGAGGAATTTCTTTTTTGGTTAGTCCATCTTTTGGCTACATTATTGGTTTTGTTTTAGCTGCTTTTGTAGTTGGGTTTTTGTGCGAAAGAGATTTTGATAGAAGAATTACAACTGCAATTTTAGCAATGCTTGTTGGGAACATCTTAATCTACGTACCAGGACTTTTATGGTTGGCAAGATTTGTTGGTTGGGAAAAAGTATTAGCTTTTGGTCTTTATCCTTTTATAATTGGTGACATTCTTAAATTGCTTTTGGCAGCTTCAATCTTACCGTTAGGGTGGAGATTGCTTAAAAGAAAATATAGTGTTCTTTTTTTAATTTTGTTTTTAATTTGTACTCATCAAAGTGCTTTCTCTTCTGAAGGACCTCTTTATACTTTGGAAAATGAAGAGTCTGTCTATACTTTGGAAGAAGTAAAGGTTGTTTCTCCGGCAAAAGGTGCCGATCTTGAAAAAATAAGTCAAGAAGTAAAAGTGGTAAAAAAAGAAGAACTTTCAGAATTTGGTTTAAAGAAGGTTTTTTCAGCGCTTGAACTTAAAGAAAGAGGTACCTTCGGGGTTCAAGCTGATCTTTCTATTAGGGGAACAAGTTTTGAACAAAATTTGGTTGTTCTTGAAGGTATAAGAATTTCTGATCCCCAAACAGGGCATCATTTAATGAATTTACCTTTTGAAGAAGACATTTTAGAAAGTTTAGAAATTCTTTCTGGAGGGGCAAGTGCTATTTATGGACCTGGAGGTTTTGGAGGTGCTATAAATTTCAATTTAGAACCATCCACTAAAGGATATAAAATTTTAGCTGAATACGGAAGTTATGATTACCAACATATATTTGGAAATTTTGGTTTTTCTGTTTTTGAAATTCCATTTAACTTAGTTTTTTCTCAAAAAAAATCAAATGGATTTATATGGAATAGAGATTTTGATATTAGAACTTTTAATCTATATAGCAAAGATGATAAAAAAACTCTTTTTTACGGATTTCAAGAAAAAGATTTTGGAGCAAGAAATTTTTATACTACAAGATGGGATACAGAATGGGAAAGTACAAAAACTCATATATTTTTAGTTAAGAAAAATATATACAAAAATAACTGGTTTTTAGAGCCCACTTTACTTTATAGAATTAACTACGATTTATATCTTTTAGATAGAAAAAATCCAGATTTTTATAAAAATACTCATAAATCTCAGGTTTTTCGCCTTAATTTTCCTTTAAGATATGAAAGAACTTATATGGATTATCTTTTGGGGGTAGAAGTTTCTTATGAGACACTTGAGAGTTCAAGACTTGGTGATCATTTAAGGCAATCTACAGGATTTTATTTTTGGTTATATCCTAAAATAAGTTTACGATTTTTTCCGAGCTTTGGGATTCGTTATGATGTTATAACCCAAAATAAAGATATTTTTTCTTATAATTTGGGATTTGCCTATCTTTTAAAGGAAGACCTAAAATTAAGAAGTTCTTTCAGTTTTTCCTATAGAATACCAAGTTTTACAGAATTTTATTATGATTCTCCTACTATTAAAGGAAATCCCTCCTTATCACCTGAAAAAGCTTATAATATTTCTGTTGGATTTGACTATTACAAAAATAAAATCAATTTTTCTGGAACAGGTTTTTATAGGTACGGAAAGGATATTATAGACTGGATTAAAAAAGAAAACATAATTCAGGCTCAAAATATAGAAATTTTAAAAACCGTTGGATTTACCTTAGACAGTAACATAATTTTTAAAAATTTTAAACCCTTTATAAGTTATACCTATTTAAATCAAATAGCTGAAAAATTACCAAGTGCCCGTTATTCTGGAAGTTATTTAAGACATAATTTTATTTTAGGAATAATATATAACCTTCCTTGGCATTGGGAATTTTTTGGAAGTTTAAATTATAGAGAATATTACAAAAGAGATAAAATATTTTTGGTAGATTTAAAAATAAAGAAAAAATTTGGCAAAAATATAACTTATTCTTTTTGGATAAAAAATCTTTTGGATGAGGATTATAAAGAGATAGGAGAGGTCAAGGCACCTCCTCAATGGATAGGTACTAATTTAGAAATAAGATTTTAAAGTTATGTTCCTATAAATAAAAAAGAAAAATCTCAAAAAAATGATGTATTCAAGAAATATTTTAGTTTAATTCAGGATACTTATAAATTATAAAAAATTTTTCAGAAATTTTTTTTAAAAAACTTGACAAATATTTTTTATGATATATTTTAAGAGCGGTCTTACATTAGTAATTTTAAAGGGGGGATAAAAATGAAAAGCACAAAAAACATAGAAAAATTTGAATATGGTTTTGGTCAGCATCTCATTATTGATGGATATGGAGCTAATCGTGAAAAACTTATGGATCTTGATTTTATATATAATTTTTTAAGTAAATATCCAGAAGAAATTCAAATGACCAAAATAATGCCTCCTTATGTTTTTAAATATTACGCTCCTGTTCCTGAAGATTGGGGAATTTCTGGATTTGTAATTATTGCTGAAAGTCATATAAGTATTCATACCTTTCCAGAAAAATTATATTTAAGTGTAGATGTATTTTCTTGTAAGCCCTTTGATGTAGATAAAGCTATAAAAGACATTATAGAAATTTTTGAAATTAAAAAAAGTGAAATAAAGTTTTTTGATAGAGGCTTAGAATTTCCTCGTTCTATCAGAGCAGTTGAAAACTTTATTCGTATGGAAAGGAAGGATTTAATAATATAAAAAATGAAACTTACTTTTTTGGGGCTACCTGACCATCCCCAAGCAAGGGTAGCCCTAATTCCTGCTCCTTTAGAAATTACTACATCTTGGCAAAAAGGCACAAAAGAAGCACCTACAGAGATTCTCAAAGTTAGTCCCAATTTAGAATTCTTTGATGAAGAAACAGAAATTGAACCCCAAGAAGTACTCGGTTTTTTTACTTATCCAGTACCTGAGCTACCTTTTGATATAAATACAGCTCTTGAAGAAATTTCAAAAAAAGTGAGAGAAACTTTAATAAAAAAGAGATTTCCTATAGTAATAGGCGGAGAACATACAGTTACCTTAGGAAGTATAAAAGCTTTAAAAGGATTTTATGAAAATTTAAAGATCCTTCATCTTGATGCGCATTTAGATTTAAGGGATGAATATTTAGGATGTAAAATTTCTCATGCAACTGTAATAAGAAGAATATATGAAATGGGGATTCCTATTTTAAGTGTAGGGGTAAGAACACTTTGTAAAGAAGAATATGAATTTATAAAGGAAGTTAATTTTCCTCTTTTGTGGATGAAAGATCTTAGAGAAAATTGGGAGAAAAGTTTAAGAATTATAGAAGAGTTTATTAAAGAGGGTGATATTTATCTTTCTTTAGATATGGATGTTTTTGATCCCTCTTTTGCTCCTGGAGTAGGAACTCCTGAACCTGGGGGAATAAACTGGTATGAATTTTTGCAAATTCTTAAATTAGTGGTTAGATATAATTTAGTTGGAATGGATATAGTTGAAGTAAAGCCTAACTTAGGAAATGCTATTACAGAATATTTAGCAGCAAAAATAATTTTTAAAATTTCCTCTTATTTAGCAAAAAAATATGAAACTCTTTGAAAAATACGCTAAACTTCTTTTTGAATCAGCTTTGTTAAAAAGAATACAAAGAACTGGATTTGCTTATCTTGGAACTGGAGGAGAAAATGTAGCTTCTCACTCCTTTGGAGTAATTTTTTGTGCTTGGATACTTTCAGAAATTTGTGAAAAAGAACTTAATAAAGAAAAACTTTTTAAAATGGCATTAATTCATGATTTAGCAGAAACAAGAATAGGAGATTTCAATGCAGTTAATAAAATATATAATAAAGCTGATGAAAAGAGGGCTTTAGAGGATGCCTTCTCTAATACTCCAATGAAGGAAGAAATTCTATCTCTTTGGGAAGAATATAGAGGCTTAAAAAGTTTAGAAGCCAAATTGGTTCATGATGCAGATGTGGTTGATTTAATAATACAACTCAAAGAACAAAAAGACTTAAATAATCCCTATGCAGACAAATGGATCGAATATGCTAAAAGAAAACTTATTACAGAGGAAGCTAAAAAATTAGTTAAAGCCATTTTAAAAGTAGAATGGTGTTCTTGGTGGTTAGAATATTTTGTTAAAAATAATGAAAAAAGAAATCAAAGAAAAGATTCTTAATTTATGCAATCTTTGTGGTAAATGTGTCCCTGTATGCCCGTCTTATAGGGTTTATAAAAAGGAATCCTTTTCTCCCAGAGGAAGATTATTTTTACTTTCCCACGAAATAGAACATAAAAGTTTTGAGTTTTGTCTTTTTTGTGAAAGATGTGAAAGGGTTTGCCCTCACCATATAGGTTTCCCTACCTTTTATCTTGAAAAGTTAAAAGAAAAAGAAAATCCCCTATTAACTTTTTTAAATCTTAACAATTTTATTAATTTAATAAATTTAAAAAAAGAATTGCCTACTAAAATTATGAAGGAAGAAGGAGATATTACAATATATTACTCCTGTGGTTTAAAGTATCTTTATCCTTCAACTTTAGAAAGATTTGAAGAGATTCTTAAAAAGAGAGGGATATCTATAGGGGTGCCCAAAGGATTAGTTTGTTGTGGAGCAATATTTTTAAATCTTGGGCTTATTTCAAATTTAAAAGAAAATGCGCTTAAAAATTTAGAAATATTAGAAAAAACAAAGGGTTATCTTGTAATATTTTGTGCTACCTGTTTGTGGATGTTTAAAAAAATTTATCCTCAAGTTTTTAAAGATACTAAATATGAAAAAGGCTTTATAGAACTTTCTAAAAGAGCTATTTCAGCTTATAACTATCTTTCTTTAAAAGCAGAAGACGAGCTTAAAATTTTAAAGAAAAAAAAATTAAGAGAAAATATTCTTTTTCACCTCCCTTGCCACTTGACAGAAGAGTTTAATTTGGTAAAAAATAAGATAGAAACAAGAGATTTTTGTTGTGGCTCAGCAAAATTTTTTCTCTGGCTTAAAGGTTTTCAAAAGGAAAACAAAGGGTTGTGGGTTAAGAATTTAGAAAATATAGAGATTTTAGCTACTTTTTGTACAGGATGTTATCTAAATTTTAATGCGCTTTTAAAAAAGCCACCACTTATTTTTCACTGGTTAGAACTTTTATGAATAAGTATCCCTCCTATTTAAATTTGCTTGATTCAGGGGAACTTGATAAAAGAATAGAAGTACTTTACGAAAAGTTATCTTCTTGCACCCTTTGTCCAAATGAATGTAAAGTGAATCGTTTGGAGGGGGAAAAAGGTATTTGTAAAGTTACTAATAAACCTATGGTTTCAAGTTATGGTCCTCATTTTGGTGAAGAAAGACCCCTTGTTGGGAAAAATGGTTCCGGAGCTATATTTTTTACCTATTGTAATTTATCTTGCGTTTATTGCCAAAATTGGGAAATAAGCCATTTAGGAGAAGGAGATATAATTGATGAAGAAGATCTTGCAAAAATTATGTTAATTTTACAGGTATGGGGATGTCATAATATAAACCTTGTTACTCCAACTCATCAAGTTCCTTTTATTGTAAAGGCAATAAAAATAGCTGCTGAAAAGGGATTAATTTTACCTATTGTATATAATTGTGGAGGGTATGAATCTATAGAAACTTTAAAGCTTCTTGATGGAATAATAGATATTTACATGCCAGATATTAAATATATGGATGATAATGTAGCTTTAAAACTTTCAAAAGTAAAGAATTATTCAAAGGTTGTTAAGGCTGCGGTTAAAGAAATGCATAGGCAAGTAGGAGATTTAATTATAGAAAATGGAATTGCTAAAAGAGGATTAATTATAAGACATTTAGTTTTACCAGAAGACCTTTCCCAAACAGAAGAAGTGATTAAATTTATAAAAGAAGAAATTTCTCCACATACCTATTTTAATCTTATGGATCAGTATAGACCCTGTGGAGATGCATGGAAATATCCACCTCTTGATAGAAAAATCACTAAAGAAGAGTGGGAAAGGGCATTAAAATTAGCTTATAAATATGGTCTCACAAGACTTGATGACAGAAGAGCACGTTTCTGGGACTAATAAAGATTATAAAATTTTTGCTATTGGAGATATTCACGGTTGTTTGTGGAGTTTAGAAAAATTGCTCAATATTCTTCCTGTAAATTGGGGTAAGGATTTGGTTATATTCTTAGGAGACTACATTGATAGAGGACCTGATCCTAAGGGAGTAATTGAAAAAGTGTTAGAACTTAAAGAACTTTACGGAGATAAAATTATTCCTCTTAAAGGAAATCACGAGTGGATGTTTGAAAGATTTTTAAAAGGAATAGATGTAGACATATTTTTATATAATGGTGGAGGAGCAACCTTAAAAAGCTATTATAAAGATGGAGAGCTTAAAATTCCAGAAGAGCATTTAAATTTTCTTAAGGAACTTAAGCTTTATTATGAAACAGAGGATTATATATTTGTTCATGCAGGATTAAGACCAGGGAAAAAATTAGAGGAGCAAAATGAAGAAGATCTCCTCTGGATAAGAGAAAGTTTTTATTTTTCCGAATATAAATTTCCTAAAACTATAGTTTTTGGGCATACTCCATTTCCTATTCCTTTAATTTTAGATGATAGAATTGGAATTGATACAGGATGTGTATATGGTGGTAAACTTACTGCTATTGAACTTCCATCAAAAAAAATATATCAAATTGATTGTGGAGGTGAGATAATATGAGTAAAGACGATGAGAGAAAAAGACTTTCCTGGAGAGAGATTGATAAACTAAGGGATAAGAGTGGATTTAGTAAAATAAGAAAAAAACTTGAAAGAGCTGAAAGAGACTTGCCTAAAAATGATTATAAATCCAAGGAAAAATATTTGAAAGAACTCGAAAAACTTTTTGTAGATAAAGAGACACTTGAAAAGCAAAATTTTATTGAAAATCTTCATAAAAATTATGGAACCAAAAATTTTAAAAAACTTGCTAAGGAGTTTATAGAAAAATATGGTATTCCTGATGACTGGAGAACCCTTCTTCTTTTTCTTGATCTCGATGACAGAACACTTGTGCTTTCGGCTTTAGAAAAGCTTAAAGAAGATTTTCCTAATAGAAATATCTCTGAAAAGCAAGGTATACTTTCTAAACTAAAAACCCTTGCTTTAACTTCTAAAGATGAGATTATAGGATTTGAAGTTGAAAAAGTCTTAAAAGAACTAACTCTTTAATGAAAGAACTTATAGAAGAATTTCTAAGTTATCTTGCGGGTGTTAAAAATTATTCCTATAATACTTTACTGGCTTATCAAGCTGATTTAAAAGATTTTGCAGATTTTTGTGGTTCTTTGCCCTCAGAAGAAGAGGCTTTTCAAAAACTAAGAGGGTATTTGGAAAATTTAAAAAAGAAAGGATATAATCCTTTTAGCATAGCAAGGAAGATTTCAAGTTTAAGAAGTTTTTTCAAATTTTTAGAAGCAGAAAAGGGATTTAATGTAAGTTTTCTTTTATTTTTAGAATCTCCTAAGTTACCTTTCAGACTCCCTAAGGTATTAAGTTTAGAGGAGATTGAAAAACTTTTAAATTCTCCTGATATAAACAATCCTCTTGGATATAGAGATAGAACCATGCTTGAAGTGCTTTATGCTACAGGATTAAGGGTTTCAGAATTGGTAAATCTTAAATTTGAAAATTTAAATCTTGAGCTTGGTTTAGTTAGAGTTTTAGGGAAGGGTTCTAAGGAAAGACTTGTTCCTCTCGGAGATTATGCTTTGAAGTTTTTAAAAACCTATTTAGAAAATGTGCGCCCCCAGTTGGCAAATGAAAAAAGTAAAAATTTTGTTTTTTTAAATAGAAGAGGAGCTCCTATTACGAGACAAAGATTTTGGCAGATAATAAAAGATTATGCCAAAAAATGCGGGCTTGAAGATAAAGTCACTCCTCATGTAATAAGGCATACCTTTGCAACACATCTTTTACAAGGAGGCGCAGATCTTAGGGCTTTACAAATGATGCTTGGGCATAGCAGTTTAAGTACAACTCAAATTTATACCCATCTTGATTATAAAAAATTAAAAGAGGTCTATGAAAAACACCATCCCAGAGCTTAAAAATAACTAATGAAAAAAACTAAAATTGATCTTGAAGACTTTTTGAAAACTATTTTGCCTGATCAAAAACTTCTCAAATTTTTGTCTTTAGCCCGAGATATTTCTAAAAAAAGAGGAGAATTTTTATATTTTGCAGGAGGAGTAGTAAGAGATTATCTTCTTAAAAGGCTTTACAAAAAGAGAATACCCAAACCTAAGGATTTAGATTTAGTATTACAGGGGAACTTAAAAAGTTTTTTAAAAGAGCTCTTAGAAAAGGTAAAAGGGCAAATCCTTTTTGAATCTCAATTTTTGACTTATAAAGTAAAGATAAACTTAAATGGGAAAGAATTTTTGATAGATTTTATAACTGCAAGAAAAGAAATTTATGAAGATATTGCTAAGCTTCCCAAAGTTTTTGCCTCCCATTTTGAAGATGATATTTTACGAAGGGACTTTACTATAAATGCACTTATAATAGGTCTTTCTCCACCTTATGAAGGGGTCTTAATTGATTTAGTTGAAGGGGAAGAAGATCTTAAGAAGGGTTTAATAAGACCTCTTTATCTAAATTCTTTTGTAGATGATCCTACGAGGATTTTTAGAGGAATTAGATATAAGATTAGGTTTGGATTCAATTTTTCTGAGGATTTTTTTCTGGCACTACAAAAATGTTTTGAAAAATCTGCCTTAAAAAAACTTTCTGGAACAAGATTGGCAAATGAATTGAAACTTTATTTAACCAAGGAACCGGAGAAGAACTTAAAAAATCTTTTAATGACAACCTATGAGTTAAAACTTTTTGAAGAGGCAGAGCTTAAAATTAATAAGAAAAATTTTAATTCTTTAATAGGTTTTTCAAAAGAATTAAAGGGAGAAATATCTGAAAGGGAAAAAGAAAAAATTTTTCTATTTGGGCTTGTTGATTCTCAATTTTTAGAAAGTCTTTATAGATTAGGATTTCCAGATTCAGAAATAAAAGAGTTGATAAGATACAAAAAATTAATTGAAGAAAATTTATCCAATTGGGAAAAGCTATCTCTCTGGGAAAAAATAAAACTCTTTGAAAAAATACCTTCTATTTATCTTTTGACCCTTGGAATTTATTTTCCCAAAATAAAAAAGGATCTAATAAATTTTTTTAAAGAGTATAAAAAAGTAAAACCTGAGCTTACAGGAGAGGAATTAATAAAACTTGGTGTTAAAGAGGGAAAAGAAATAGGAGTTTTGCTTGAATTGATTAGAAAAGAAAAAATAGAAGGAAAAATAAGAAATAAAGAAGATGAAAAAAATTTGGTAATTCAATTTCTCTTGAACAAATCTAAAAATTAAATTAAAATTTATCAAATAATTTAAAAACCTCTTTTTCAATGAACAACTGGATTCAGGAATTAGAAAAGCATTTTCATGAAAGTTTAAAAAAAGTAAAACCTGGATCTATTATTTCAGGAAAGATAATCAAAATTTCTGAAAATTTTGCTTTTGTTGATATAGGTTTAAAAAAAGAAGCTCTTTTACCCATAGAGGAAATAAGGAATAAGGAAGGAGAATTTATTTTGAGTGAAGGAGATGAAATAGAAGCTTTAGTTATTGGAAAAGAACCTCAAGAAGGATTTTATATTTTATCTTTTAAAAAACTAAGAGAGAAGAAACTATGGGAAGAATTAAAAGAAGCTTACAAAGAAAGGAGACCCATTGAAGTAAAGGTTTTGGCTTTGAATAAGGGCGGTTATGAAGTAGAATTTGACTTTCTTCTAAAGGGCTTTATGCCTTATTCTCAAGCCTTTTTTAGAGATAAACCCGAAAATTTAGACTCTTTGATTGAAAAAAAGATAAAGGTTGAAATTTTAGAAATAAAAAATGAAAGTTTCATTGTTTCAAGAAAAAAATTTTTAGAAAAAGAATATCAAAGAAAAAAAGACTCTCTGATTAATAAGATTAAAGCTGGAGAGCCAATAGAAGGGATAGTAAAAAAGAAAGTAGAGGGTGGATTTTTAATTGAAATAGAAGAGGTTTTAACAGGTTATTTACCTTATAAAGAATTGGATTGGAAAAGAATTGATAATCCCTCTGAGTATTTAAAAATAGGTGAAAAGATTAAAGTTAAGGCTTTAAATTACGATCCAATTAAAGAGAAATTAAAATTAAGCATTAAAGCCCTTCTTCCTGATCCTTGGGAAAGGGTTTCTCAAAAATATAAAGAGGGAGATATTGTAAAGGGAAAGATTACCCAAATTTTTGATTTTGGAGCCTTCATGGAACTTGAGCCAGGAATAGAAGGATTTATTCCTGTAAAAGAAATAACTTGGAATAAAAAGGTTAAAATTGATGAAATACTTGAAAAAGAAGATGAAGTTTCTGCTTTAATTTTAGAAATAAAGCCTTCTGAAAGAAAAATATTATTAAGTTTAAGAAAACTTCAACCTGATCCTTGGATTTCTGCAAGCAAGAACTATAAATTAGGAGAAATTGTAGAAGGAGTAATAGAAAAGTTTTTACCTAATGGATTATTAATAGGTTTAACTCCAGAACTTACAGCATTTATGCCTTTAAAAGAGTTTTTAAAAGATCTAAAAGTATATAAATATAAAAAAGAGCTTACAGAATTTGAGGGCTTTAAAGTGGGAGATAAAATAAAAGGAAAAATCATTAATATTGACGAAGAAAAGAAAAAAATTCAAATTTCCTACTTAAAATATTTAGAAGATTTGGAAAATAAAGAAATAGAAGATTATAAAATGCGGGCTAAAGAAACTACTTTTATAACTTTAGGAGAAATTTTTAAGAAAAAAAATTAATTAAAAAGAGGAAATAAATGAAAAGACCTTGGCTTGTTTATGGACTTGCTTTTATTGGAGGATTGGTTGTTTTTCTTGTTTTACTTAGTTTTCTTTTCTCTTTTATAATATTTTTCAAAGAAAAAGACTTTGGGAAACCCCAAATTGGAGTACTTGAAATAAAAGGGGTTATTTTAGATGCAGAAGAATATCTTATGGCTATTAATGCAATGGCAAAAGATAGAAGCATTAAAGCAATAGTAGTAAGAATAGACTCCCCTGGAGGATCAGTTGGAGCTTCTCAGGAGATTTTTGAAGAATTAAAGAAAACAAGAATGAAAAAACCTGTTATAGTTTCTATGGGAAGTGTAGCAGCTTCAGGAGGTCTTTATGTATCCCTTGGAGGAACTAAAATTTTTGCTTCTCCAGGAACAGTTACAGGAAGTATTGGTGTTGTTTTAGAAATACCCAATATTGAAAAACTTTTAAAAAAAATTGGGGTTGAGACAGAAACTATAAAAAGCGGAGCTTATAAGGATACAGGTTCAATCTATAGACCCTTAACTCCTGAAGAAAAAGAATATTTAAGAGAAAAAGTGAAACTTATTCATGATCAATTTATAAAAGCTATCTCAGAGGAAAGAAAAATTCCCATAGAAAAGGTCAAAGAATTTGCTGATGGAAGAATTTTTACTGGAGAAGAGGCTTTATCCTTAGGATTAGTGGATGAGCTTGGTAATTTTTGGGATGCAGTAAATGAAGCAAAAAAATTGGCTAAAATTACCGAAGCAAAACTTGTTTTTTTACCTAAGAAAAAAGGCTTTCTTTCTAAAATTTTAGAAGAAAAGGGTTCTTCAATTTTAGAATCTATTTTTCTTAAACCCTGGTATATAGCAGTAAATTAATTATGACCAAAAAAGAACTTGCTGAAAAATTAAGCTATAAATTTTCAGATATTGATAAAGAAGATCTTGAATATATTGTGGAGCTTTTCTTTGAGATTATAAAAGAGGAATTAAAGAAAGGGAACAGAGTAGAACTTAGAAACTTTGGGATTTTTACCTTAAAAAAGACTAAAGGCACAATTTTTCAAAATCCCAAAAATAACCAAAGGTATTATGTTAAAGAAAAATATAGAGTTTTATTTAAAATTGGCAAAGAATTTAAAAAAAGATTAAATACTCCTTTTTTAGCTTCTTTAGACCTTGGGACTCAAACCTTCAGGCTTTGTATAGGTAAAAAATTTAATGGAGATGCACTGTTTTTAATGAAAAAAAGAGAAAATGTTAGATTAGGAGAAGGTTTAGGTATAGAGGGTATAATTTCTCCTTCAGCCTTTGTTAGAGGTTTAGAATGTTTAAAAAAATTTAGAGAGGAGCTTTCTAAATATGAAATTGAGAATTATAAAGCAATAGGCACAGAAGTTTTTAGGAAAGCTAAAAATGCTAAAGAGTTTATAAAGAAAGCTAAAGAAGAAACCGGTTTTGAAATTGAAGTAATTTCTCCTGAGAAGGAAGTAGAATTATCATTGAAAGGAATTATTTGGGGATTAAAAATACTTCCTACAGAAATTAAAAATTTTGTTACTGTTGATGTTGGTGGAGGTTCTTCAGAGATTGCTTATATTAATGATGGAGAAAGAAAATGGAGCAAAAGTATTGATCTTGGTGCTGTAGTTTTAAAAGAAATTTTTAATTTAAAGTATCCTTTAAATGTAAAAGTTTTAAGGTCGCTTAGGGAGTATATAAGAGAAAAACTCTCTTCAGTTCCTACAGATCATCCTGAAGAAATAATTATTACAGGAGGGACAGCCTCTCTTCTTGGTGGGCTTGATCTTAAACTTAATCAATATATTCCCGAAAAATTACATGGACATAGGATTACCAAAGAAAATTTAGAAAAATTAATAAAAAAACTTTCCAATTTTGATTTAGAAAGATTAAGAAGAGTAAGAGGAATGGAAGAAGGAAGGGAAGATATAGTGCTTCCTGGGGCTTTAATTTATTTAGAAATATTAGAACATTTTAACAAAGAAAGTATGCTCCTTAATGAATATGGAATTTTAGAGGGAACTTTACTTTCTTTAATTGAGGATTATAATTTAGCAAAATTATAAAAAACCAATTTTAATTAAAGGGTTCACCTATGCTTGAAATTCTTTATGAGGCTTATACTTTTGATGATGTATTATTAGTTCCTGCTTATTCTGAGGTTTTACCAAAAGATGTAGATGTATCCACCTATATTACTCCTAAAATCAAACTTAATATTCCCATACTTTCTGCTGCTATGGATACTGTTACAGAAAGCAGAATGGCGATAAGTATTGCAAGAGAGGGAGGATTAGGGGTTATTCATAGAAATATGAGTATAGAGGAGCAAGTAAAAGAAGTAGAGAAGGTTAAAAAATCTGAAAGCGGGATGATATACGACCCTGTGGTAGTAAATCCAGATACTCCAATAAAAGAAGTTTTAAAATTAATGGAAGAATTTAAAATCTCTGGAATACCTGTTGTTGAGGGACCAGAAAGAAAGCTTGTAGGAATAGTTACTAACAGAGATTTAAGATTTGAAACCAATTTTGAGAGACCAGTCAAAGAGGTAATGACTAAAGAGAATCTTATTACTGCAAAGCCTGGAATTACCTTAGATGAAGCAGTTAAGATATTACATCACTACAAAATTGAAAAACTCTTGATTGTAGATGACAACTTTTGTTTGAAAGGTCTTATTACCATAAAGGATATAGAAAAGATTAAAAAATATCCTAATGCTTGTAAAGATGAACTTGGTAGACTAAGGGTTGGTGCAGCTATAGGAGTTGGGAAAAATAGACTTGAGCATGCAGAGGCACTTTTAAAAGCAGGCTGTGATGTACTTTTTATTGATTCTGCCCATGGACATACCAAAAATGTTATAGAAACTATTATTGAAATAAAATATCATTTTCCCGATTGCCAATTGGTGGCAGGAAATGTAGCAACTGCTGAAGGAGCAGAGGCGCTTATTAAAGCAGGAGCTGATGGAATAAAAGTAGGTGTTGGACCTGGGTCTATTTGTACTACAAGAATTGTTGCAGGTGCAGGGGTTCCTCAAATTACGGCTATTCATAATTGTGCTGTAGTTGCTGACAAATACGGAGTGCCTGTAATAGCTGATGGAGGAATAAGATTTTCAGGAGATATTACCAAAGCTATCGCTGCAGGTGCTCATGCAGTAATGATAGGAAATCTTTTTGCAGGAACTGAAGAAGCCCCAGGGGAAACTATACTCTATGAAGGTAGGACTTATAAATTTTATAGAGGTATGGGTTCTCTTTCTGCTATGTTTAAATCTGGTGGAAGGGAAAGATATGGACAAGAAGCTGAAGATATATCTAAATTTGTTCCAGAGGGAGTAGAAGGAAAAGTTCCCTATAGAGGACCAGTTTCTAACATGATTTATCAGCTTGTAGGGGGGCTTAAGTCAGGAATGGGATATTGTGGATGCAGAAATATTGAAGAATTGAGAAAGAAAGCGAAATTTATAAAGATAACACAAGCAGGTTATAGAGAAAGCCATGTACACAGTGTTAGTATTTTAAAAGAAGCACCAAATTACTGGGTGGAAAAATAAAATGCCCCTATTTGAATGGCAAGGAAAATCAGTTACAGGAGAAATAAGAAGTGGTGTCTTAGATGCTCCTAATCAACAACTGGTTGAGGTCTATTTAAGACGTTTAAACATAATTCCTATCAAAGTCAAACCCAAAAAAGAAACTACTTTTACTCTCTTTAGAAGAAAATCTGTATCAGGAAAAGATCTTACTACTTTTACACGTCAATTTGCAGTGGTATTGGAGGCAGGGCTTCCAATTGTAAAAAGCCTTGAAGTTCTTGCAGAACAACAGAAAAATCCATATTTTAAAAATGTCCTCAAAGAAATTAAATTGAAAGTAGAAACAGGAAGTAGTTTAAGTGATGCTATGGCAGAATATCCTAAAGTATTCGATAGTCTTTATGTTCATATGGTAAGATCTGGAGAAACAAGCGGAAATCTTGATGTGATATTAAAAAGATTAGCAGGCTATTTAGAAAGAATATTAAGTTTAAAATCAAAAGTAAAACATGCTATGGTTTATCCCTCACTTATAGTAATAGTTACTATAGCTGTAATCTCAATTATTATGCTATTTGTTATTCCTAAGTTTGCAGAAATTTATGAAAGTGCAGGACAAGCTCTTCCTTTACCAACCCAAATTTTAATCAATATTAGCAATAATTTTGGGAAAATTCTTATAGTTTTTATTATTTTATTAGCAGGACTAATCATAGGAATTAGATACTACCGAAATACTGAAAAAGGAAGATACAATACAGATAAAATAATTTTTAGTCTTCCCCTTTTAGGAGAACTTTTTAAAAAAGCTGCTGTTGCAAGAGTGGCTCGTACTCTTGCAAATCTTATAGGGGGAGGAGTTCCTTTGCTGCCAGCCTTAACCATAGCAGGTGAAACTTCAGGAAATAAAGTTTTAGAGAAGGCTATGGAAGAAGTAAGAATAAATGTATCTGCAGGTCAATCCCTTGCAGATCCTATGTTTTATACAGGAGTATTTCCTTATCTTTTAGTAGAAATGGTTAGAGTTGGAGAACTTACTGGTAAATTGGAAGATATGTTAAATAGAGTAGCTGACTTTTTTGAAGAAGAAGTGGATAGAATGGTTAATACTTTGTCAACTCTTGTAGAGCCTATACTTATAGTATTTCTTGGAATTGTAATAGGTGGTATTTTAATTTCTCTATATTTACCTATCTTCAAACTTGGAGAAGTAATAGGAGGAATGAAATAATCTATTAGATAGGAAATGGGTGAATGTTTAGAATCTACAAATCTGAAAATGGTTTGCTTGTTCCTGCAGATAAACCCTCACCTCATACATGGGTTTGTCTTTTTAATCCCTCAGAAGAAGAAATTTCTTATATAGAACAAAAATTTAAAATCCTTCCAGAATTTTTAAGATATCCCTTGGATGAAGAAGAAAGACCTCGCATAGAAAAGGAAGAACAACAGATTTTAATTATATTGAGAATTCCTGATGTAGTTTCAAAAGGTCTTTTTATAAGATACGAAACTATTCCCCTTGGTATCATTTTAACCGAAGAAAATATAATCACAGTTTGTTTAAAGGATCATCCTATATTTGAAGAATTTATAGCTATTGCTAATAAAAGCAAAACCTTTAGTTTAGCAAAACCAGTTTATTTTATTTTAAATTTTATCTTAGCCGTAACCTCTCTTTATATTAAACTTTTGCGTCAAATTGATAGAACTCTTGAAGAATATGAAGAAGAGGTTTTTAGGGCTATTGAAAATGAGGAAATTATAAAAATGTTAAGTATTGAAAAAACACTTACCTATTTTAATACCTCCCTTCAAGGAAATGACACAGTTCTTATCAAGATTCAAAGTGGAAGATATCTTCGTTTAACAGAGGAAGAAATGGAGCTTTTAAAAGATGTTCAGATTGAGAATAGACAAGCTATAGAAATGACAAAAGTTTTTCTAAATATTATGGCAAATACAATGGATGCCTATACTTCAATAATTAATAACAATCTTAACTTAATTATGAAATTTTTAGCAAGTATTGCTATAATTCTTGCCATCCCTAATATTATTTACAGTATGTATGGAATGAATATTCCCTTACCTTTTCAGGGCTCTTCTTATGCCTTCTTTTTTGTTAATATTCTGACTTTTCTTTTATGTTTCATTGTTTTCTTTGTCCTTCGCAAAAAAAGATATCTTTAAAATAGGGTTTATTTAATGGATCTTTTTAAAGCATTTTTTCTTGGTCTAATTCAAGGATTAACAGAATTTCTTCCTATTTCAAGCACAGGGCACCTTATTTTGATAGAAAAATTTTTTAATGCCTTTTCTTCTCTTTCCTTTGATGCTTTTATTCATCTTGGTTCATTTTTTGCGATAGTTAGTTATTTTTGGAAAGACCTAAGGGAAATTTGGAATTATAAATGGTTTATTTTAGTCTCAGCCTTCCCTGGTGCAATTGCAGGTTTTACTTTAGAACACATAGTAGAAACCTATTTAAGAACACCTTTTATAGTAGGGTTAGGATTAATAATTATGAGTATTCCCATGATCTTAGGGGAGATTATGGGGAAAAAGAGCTCTGAAATTAAAGAGCTTAATTTTTTAAAAGCTTTTATTATAGGGGTTTTTCAAGCTTTAGCTCTTATTCCAGGAACATCAAGAAGTGGAATAACTATTTCAGCTGGGCTTTTGTTAGGGCTTAAAAGAGAAGTTTCTGCCCAATACTCCTTTTTAGCAGGGGCACCTCTTATTCTTGGAGCAGGACTTTACGAAGGTATAAAGCTCTTTAAATCTTCCTTTATCCCTTTAGACCTTGCTTTAGTAGGTTTTTTTTCTTCAGGGGTTTTTAGCTTTTTAGCTATAGCTTTTTTAATCCCCTTTTTAAAGCGTTACTCCCTTTATCCTTTTGTAATTTACAGAATTCTGTTAGGCTTGCTTATAATATTTTACTTTGGGAGTAGCAAATAATGGCTGAGATTAAAAACCTTACCTTAGAAACAGAAGAAATTTCTATAAGAGGAGAAACTCTAAAAATTTTTCTTCCTGCAAAATTGGAAGAAATCTTTCAAGGAGACCCTTTTTTAGAAGTAGAAAAATTCCCCTTTTGGGCAAAGATTTGGGAAGCAAGTCTTGTTCTTGCTGATTATGTAGCAACCCTTGAGCCTCCCAAAAAAATTTTAGAACTTGGAGCAGGACTCG